>Ga0182027_10001768_pt1 | contig 35546 bp, 42 predicted proteins | sample 712E1DmetaG_FD_121300 | JGI IMG/M metagenome (GOLD analysis project Ga0182027, IMG submission 121300) | Permafrost microbial communities from Stordalen Mire, Sweden - 712E1D metaG (Illumina Assembly) | ecosystem: Environmental > Terrestrial > Soil > Wetlands > Permafrost | place: Sweden...
CGCAATGGACTCAAAATCCATCGTACGTAAGTACATGGCGGTTCGATTCCGCCCCTGGGCACTCTCTCTTCTCCCAATAAAATAGCGGCCACAGGTTTTTTCTTAAGCTTCCCGGCGGTGCGTCATTATTTCCCCAAAATACTATCAAAAAGGGTATGCTTCGGGGTACAGTTTTTCACACCTTTCCGTGCGTTTAAAAAAAAGAAAACATAATTGACTTTCTTATTATTATTTGTTATATTTGTACATAATTAACAATATGTAAGGAAGGAATATTATGACACATCTTACGGTAGCGGATGCAAGGCGGGACTTGTCGGACATTTTAAACAGGGTCAGTTATATCGGCGAGCGCATAATGATCACGCGGCACGGAAAAGACATTGCGGCAATCGTTTCTTCTAAAGACCTTGAAATGTTGGAAAAAATTGAGGACACGATTGATGCGGCCGAAGCGGAAAAGCGGCTTTCGGAAGGAAAGAAAAACGCCATTTCTTATGAGGCAATACGCAGGGAAATGGGCCTTTCGTGAAGTATAAAATAGTCTTTTTACCCATTGCTCGTAAGGAACTTATTTCCCTTCCTCGCGAAATACTAAAAAGGGTAGATAAAAAAATTATCGGTTTTGCCGATGATCCGCGACCGCATGACGTTAAAGCCTTGCATGGCGAAAATAAACTTTACCGCGTCCGCGTAGGGGATTATAGAATTGTTTATAGCATCGAAGATAAAATTATTACAGTCGTTATAGTTCGAGTATAAAATAGCGGTTTTTAAGACCTTTTTTATTTCAGCCGGTTAACGTCATTACTTTCCGAAATACTACGAAATGCTACGAAAAAGGGTACATTTCGGGGAACACTACCTAAAAACCAATCCACGAGTATCAACACACAAATTAATATCAAAGTTTCGTTTTTATAAAAAAAAGTGCGCATAGGCGCGGTCGGCTATATGGCATGGATAACCGCTTAGGCCCGGCGCGGTTTTAGGGTCTTTTCCTTTCGTTTTAAGACTTACCAATATTTATTTTATTATTAATTCAAACCGGCAATGCTATCGAAAAACAAAGACCGGGCTTCCATAACGCGCACAAGTTGAAGGTCTATTTTCTTTGCACGAAAGGCAATTATGTGTCAAGCCAATAGGGCCAACCCCGTTGCATTAAAAAGATATTTCTGTATTATTCTGTTTTTACTTTTTTTAAGTCATAATATTGTTGGAGCTGATTTCCATAGAATAATAAAAATGACTGGACAAAGCGATACTACGGTAAAACCTGATTATGTCGAAATTGGAATACAAATTACAAATGAAATCCCCCCAAAGGGTTCTACCAATTTACCCAGCCTAATATCAATTCTACGACAGAAAAAAGAAAACGAACAAAAAATAGAAAGCGACATTAGAAACCTACATGCAGCGCTATCAAGCCCAAAAAAAGACAGTATAATCAATAGTATTCTTTCCGCCGAAAATACAGATAGATCGAACAATGTTCCCATTAATAAAGATTCTGAAAATGACTTTTTATCCGCCAAACAAAAAGTAGACAGCATTGCTAACGTTATTTTAAATTTTATCAACACGCAAAAAACAGTTGATAAAAATTCTATTTTTTCCTACTATAATAGCAACGAAAACAATATGACAAATACAAGAACCATAAGATTAATCATCACGGATATATCAAATTTAGATCAATTTGAAAACGATGTGATTGCATTGGGGGCCAAAAGTTTTCCTCAAATAGATTTTAAATCAAAACTTGAAACTCAGCTTAAACAAGAAACCTTGCTTAAAGCCGTAGACAATGCCAAAGAAAAAATTGTTAAACTATCGCAGCAGAATAATTTTAAAATAGGCAAATTGTTTCAAATCGACGAACCGCCTAATCCTAATCAAGGTTTCAACAATATTACTCGTAATACGAAATTAATTGCCATTAGATCAACGGTTAATGTAACCTATGAAATTAAGTAAACGGTAGTCATAAAAACATCAAACAGAAAGACTTTATGTAAAAGTAAAGACAACTTTTAAAATAAAAACTTATAAATTGCGTTAACGCGCAGTAATCGTTTCTCTCGAAAACTACTACTTTTCCAGTTACAGAAACGACACTGGCGGGAACGCGCCCGAAAGGGCGCGGCTTCTCGTTTTGTGTTTCTGTAACGGGGTGTAGTAGCCCTTCGAGAGAGACACGGACTTGGAGTTCGCGCCTCTTTTTTTTATAAGGCCGGACTCTAAACGAGGAAGGCCGAAATATGACAGAAATAATTTGGGATGGAAAATATAAAGACGGTAAAAAAGTTGCACCGGTAAATATCGCACTTCCTTTTCAGAATGTTGAAACAGTTAACGAAAGTACACAACAGCGCCAAACTTCTCTTGATCTTTTTTCCTCAGGCAAAAACGCCGAATGGCGCAACCGGCTTATCTGGGGCGACAAGAAATACGTTATTCCGTCGCTTCTTCCTGAATTTGCCGGAAAAGTAAATCTCATTTACATTGATCCACCATTTGATACGGGTGCGAATTTTTCGTTTACGGCGATGATACCGGAAAACCCGGAAACGGACAAAGATGATGGGATAAGCTTTGTTAAAGAACCGAGCATAATTGAACAGAAGGCATATAGGGATACATGGGGAAGGGGGATAGATTCGTATTTGCAATGGTTTTATGAAACGGCAATTTTATTAAGAGAATTGCTAAGTGAGAATGGAAGTATTTATGTACATTTGGATTGGAGGGTTAATGGGTATATCCGGCAAGTATTGGACGAGGTTTTCGGCAAAGAACAATTCCGCAATGAGATTATTTGGTTTTATCCAGACTCACCTGGCCGACCTTATGATCGTTTCGTTCCAAAGCATGACAACATCACGCTATTCTCAAAGACGCCAAAGTGCATTTTTAACGCAGATGCTGTCAGGATTCCAATTCTTGATGCATCTAAAGAGCGATATAAGACACCACGATATTTGATCAACTCTCAAGGAAAACGATTTGAATACACAGGTGGCGAAGCAACGGAAAACGGGAAGATACCTGAGACTGTTTGGCAAATTTCAGTCGTGAAAGGTAACTCCGATGAAAAAGTAGGCTATCCTACCCAAAAACCCGAAGCCCTTCTCGAACGGATCATTAAAGCTTCTTCCAACGAAAACGATCTCGTTTTAGACTGTTTTTGCGGCTCTGGCACAACCGCCGCAACAGCCGAAAAGCTCAATCGCCGTTGGATCACCTGCGATCTTGGGCGGTTCGCCATTCACACCACGAGAAAGCGGCTTCTTCAAATCCGTAACGTTAAACCCTTTATTGTCCAGAACCTTGGTAAATACGAACGCCAGCAGTGGATTGCGGCGGAATTTCAAAAGCCGGACAACCGGCTTGAACAGGAAAAGGCCTACCGGGATTTTATTATCGGCCTATATCATGCCCAGCCGGTTAAGGGCTATGTGTATCTTCATGGCGCAAAAGCGGGCCGAATGGTACATATTGGCGCGGTGGATGCTCCGGTAAGCATTGGCGACGTTAAGGCAATTGTCAATGAATTCTGGCAAAGCATTGGAAAGAACAAAGAAATTGTTCGAAACGGAATAGATGTTTTAGGGTGGGATTTTGCTTTTGAAATAATTGAAACCGCCCAGCAATTTGCTGCGGTGAACAAGGTAGACCTCAAATTCAAAAAAATCCCCCGCGAAGTGCTGGAAAAGAAAGCCGTGGAACAGGGCGATATTAAATTTTTTGAAATGGCTTCCCTTGAAGTGAAAACAAAAAAATTAAAATCTTCGCTTTCCGTTTCCCTTGAAAATTTCATCGTGCCGCCTGATGACGTGCCGCAGGAAGTGCAAAAAAATATCGGACATTGGAGCCAATGGATTGACTATTGGGCCATAGACTGGGACTATAAAAACGACACGTTCCACAACCAGTGGCAAAGTTACCGCTCACGCCAGAACCCGGCAATAGAACTTTCAGCTTCCTATACCTATGAGAAAAAAGGGAAATACTCCGTTTTGGTCAAAGTCATAGATATTCTCGGAAACGATACGACGAAAATAATCTCGGTGGAGCTATAATCATGCCAAAAACTAAAAAACGCAAACAACCGGATATTTTCGATACTACCGAATTGCTTGGGACCGCGCCATGTGTTCCGACGCTTCGGGAAGCTGTGAAAACATGGCGTGCCGAAAAGTACAAAGGCGCTACGGAAACTACCATTGAACTTTTAAATCATTGGTTTTTCACCGATCACTTGCTTCCGAACGGCAAACCTTTTTCGTACTTTTCCGCCCAAAAAGAAGCGGTTGAAACCTTGATCTATCTTTTTGAAGTGCGTAAAGTCCGGACCCGAAAAACGCTTCTCGAAGAATTCGCTTTTACAAATAAAGATTTACGTCTCCCGCCTTACGACGATTTTGCACGCTATTGCATAAAAATGGCCACCGGAAGCGGAAAAACAAAGGTAATGTCTCTGGTGATTACGTGGCAGTTTGCCAATGCAATCAAGGAAGGCAGGGACGATTACGCTAAAACGTTTCTGGTTATAGCGCCTAACGTGATCGTATTCGACCGATTGAAAACCGACTTTGAAAGTGGAAGGATTTTCCGAACCGACCCACTGATCCCGCGACATTATCACTTGTGGTGGGATATGCAATTTTATATGCGCGGGGATTCGGAGAGGTCTTCGAGCGTGGGTGCTTTATACCTTACCAATATTCAGCAGTTTTATGAACGCGCAGCGGCAAGGGCAAAGGCTGAACCCGACATTATGACGGCAATGCTTGGCGCAATACCCCCGGCTCAAAAACATGATATTTCCGATTTCGACGACCGTATCGCCGGGCGCGATGGCCTTATCATGGTGCTTAACGACGAAGCGCACCATACCCACGATGAAGACAGCGAATGGAACATATTTATTCGGGGACTTCATGCCCGGAGGGCGGTTACGGCGCAACTTGATTTTTCCGCAACGCCCCGTTATTCCAAAGGCGCGCTTTTTCCGTGGACAATTTCCGATTATCCGCTCAAACAAGCCATTGCCGATGGCATTGTAAAACGACCTATAAAGGGTATTTCAAAAATTGAGGAATCGCGCTCCGCGATTGCAAGCGTCCGCTATTCAGGTTTTCTTGCGGCGGGCGTGTCGCGATGGAAAGAATACCGCGAACAGCTTGCCGGTCTCAAAAAAAAGCCGATTCTTTTTATCATGATGAACAGCACCGAAGAAGCCGACGACATACGCGATTGGCTTCAAACCAAATACCCATCCGAGTTCAGCGGCGATAAAACGCTTACCATTCATACCGATAAATCAGGTGAAGTAAGCAAAACCGATGTAGACAATGCAAGAAAAGCGGCGCGGGAAGTGGACTTGGAATCATCGCCGGTCAATGCCATTGTTTCGGTACTAATGCTTCGTGAAGGTTGGGACGTGCAGAATGTGACGGTTGTTGTCGGACTTAGGCCTTACACGTCAAAAGCAAACATACTGCCCGAACAGACCATTGGGCGCGGGCTGCGCCTGATGTTCAGGGATTTTTCCGGCGATTATACGGAACGAGTTGATATTATTGGCAACAGGGCGTTTCTCGAATTCGTTGAAGAGCTTGAAAAAACAGAAAACCTAAGTCTCGATACCTTCCAAATCGGCAAAGACAAGCTTAAAATTACCATTATAGCGCCGGTGCGGGAAAAAATACAAGCAGACATTTCAATACCTGAAATGACTGCGCTTCTTTCCCGTAAAAATTCGCTTGCCGATGAGATTGCGGGCATAAATGTTAACCGGATAAAAATGAACCCATTGCCGTTGACCTCAAAAGAGGTTAAGGAAACAAAAACATTCATTTACGAAGGACGCGACATACTAACGGATGAAAAATTACTTGAAAGGGAATACGAAATTCCCCAAGCTCAGACCTCAGAGGAAATTATCGGGTATTATGCGCGAAGAATTTCCCAGGACATAAAACTTCCATCCCAATTTGCGGCGCTTGCCCCGAAACTTAGGGAATTTTTTGAAAGTAAAGCATTTGGAAAAACCGTTGATTTAAGCGATCCGGGGGTAATAAAAGCAATTGGCAGTAATATTGCATGTTTTATTGTTTTGAAGGAATTTGAAAAGTTGCTTCGTGATCTTATTGTCGAAAAAAATGTGCCGGAAATTGTTGATTCCGGTCGCCCGCTTTCAACTACCCAGCCTTTTCCATTTTCACGCATCAAGATGGAATCGAAAAAAACGGTATTTAATTACGTGGCTTGTCATAATGAATATGAACGGAATTTCGCCGCGTTTCTGGACAGCGCGGAAGATGTGGAATCTTTCGCAAAACTTCCAGAACAATTCGGGTTTTGCATTCAGTATACGGATTCGCTCGCAAACCTTAGAAATTATTTCCCCGATTTTGTCGCCAAGATTACGGACGGCGCACACTGGATAATTGAAACAAAGGGCCGCGAAGACATTGACGTTCGGATGAAAGACGAAGCAGCAAAAAACTGGTGCCGCCATGCAACAAGGCTGACCGGCGCGGCATGGAATTATTTGAAAGTCCTTCAAAAGGATTTTGAAGACTTGCATCCTTCGGATTTCAAGGAGATTCTTTGCTTGACGTAGTTTTATTGAAAAATAACCCGCCTCAAAACGGGCCGAGGCTCCTTAATTTGTCGAAAAAGTAGTGCGAACGGGCGGCGCCCGCGATGAGAATGATGATCGTGAAAATGCCCAAATAAAAGAGCGCTTTACCCCGAGAAACCGCTTTGTTCCCCTCTAAAATTATCGTGTCTCGAATGACCTTTTGTCCTGGAAAGGGAGCGCGTTTGGCAATAATTATTTTGCGACCGACCTTGATAAGATACCCGGCTGGGACAATAAAACAAGATAGAAAAACCATGATTGAAATTTCCGCAAGGGTGAGCATGCTTCCGATTTTAAGCTTGTCAAGATAGGCAAGATAGCGCGGAAGCCCGAAATAAAGAGCGAGGGAAAGAGCGGCAATGCCGATAAGGTAGACTTTGAAAAGTCCGGCCCTATACTGTTTGTCCGCTTTTAGGATCTGTGGCCCCATGCGAAAATGCCTCCCCTTTAATGAATGTTTTGATTGTACCATACCGGCCTGACGAAGTGGAAAAACAATTTTGCCGATATTTTTCTCGGTAAATTGTTCGTCCTATTAAAAATAGGACGATTCAACGAAATTTGTTTTGCGGGCGGTTCTTGACGAAATCTATATTAACTGACCTTCGAATAAACGAAATAAACATTCTCATTCTTTAAAGGAGCGTATAATGCATAAGTTTCTGTCAATTTTATTGTTTTGCTTCGTTGCCGTTCTCTTCGCTCAGGATCACGCCGAGTATAAAAATGCCCTGGGTTGGGAATCGGGATTGTCCTATAGGAGATACATAAATAATACCGTTTGGGTTGGAATCAATCTGACTGGAAGCTACACCAACAATGTTACAAATGATACTTCGTTCGACCAAGACAAGAAAATATCGAATGATTCTATAACATATCAATATATTAATGCCGATAAAGATACGACAAAAACCTATTCCGGCACAGTTAAAATTGAATTAGGGAAAGAAATATTCAAGTATAAAAAACTTGATATTAGCATCTATCTCGGAGCCGGATATACGCTTACCGATAGCAGGACTTATCAATTTAATTCCGGTTCGTACTTGAATGAAACAAAAGGTCATTCAATCTTAGGCATAATTGGGCTGGAACCAAAAATATTTTTGTGGGACAAAATAAGCATTGGAACGCAACTGGGCATTCAATACACCTATTCAACTTCAAATTACACTTATGACAATCAAAATTATGAAGGAAATACAGCTTACACCGATGTCGGCATGGAGAATAGAACAACGAATATAAATAATTTCCAGTTGTTTGGAAATATTTCATTGTCAAGCGTTTTGGTCGTGCACTATTATTTTTAAGGCGAATAAAACTTCTTACGTATGGACCCGAGAAAGCGCTTTTTTTATCCCGTTTGAGACTGCACTGAAAACCTGGGCGCTTCTCAATTGGGAAAATCCTATGTGAATAAGAGAATTAACTTCTGCCAGCCGAAACGCCACCGATCGTTCAACGATTTTAACGGGAGCGTTTGAAAGATGGGCAAGCGAGGTTTTTATCCCCTGTTCTTTGGGAAGAAGCGGTTTAATTACATCAATAAATTCGGCGGCAGAGCCAAAGCGCATTTTGTAATTCGAAAAAAGGCACCTGCGTACCGCCGCCTCAAGGGGCTTTGGAATTTCGGGAACCAGGTTTTGAAGCGGCGAATAGTCGCCTCTACAGGTGGCGTCGATGGTGGCCGTTAATGTCGGGCGCAAAAACGGGTGTTCCCCCGACAGCATACGGTACAAAACCACGCCCAGCGAAAAAATATCCGAGCGCCGGTCGACTTCTTTTCCATCAATTTGTTCGGGCGACATATATCCCGGAGAGCCGACAAGCGAGCCGGTTTCCACGGCCTTCGACCACGAAGCCTGGGCTATCCCGAAATCGGTCAGCGTGGCGAGGCCCGTTTTTTTGTCGATGAGAATATTTTCCGGCTTGACGTCGCGGTGGATGATGTTCCAATCGTGGGCGTGCTGGAGCGCCGAGGCGATGTCGAGGGTAAAGAGCAGGGCGCGGCGGACGGACAATTTTATGCGCTCCGAAAGCATGGTTTCCAGGCTTTCGCCGTCAACAAGCTGAAAGGCGATCCACGGTTTTCCGTTTTCCTCGCCCGTATCGAATATGTGGACGATATTGGGATGGTCAAGCCGCGCGAGCGCTTTAGCTTCCGCTGAAAAACGGCTACGATAGGCGTCGCGGACGTCGGCCTGAAGCGTTGGGTCGATTTCCACGACCTTAAGCGCCACGGTCCTATCCAAGGTCGGGTCTTCGGCAATATAGACCTTTCCCATCGAGCCGCTGCCCAGCAGGCTCATAATGCGGTATCTGCCGATGGTCGATGGAATACCAGACATACGCGTCCTTTTTTTCCACCTTCCATTATATCATTATTGCTTCAAATACGGCCTTAAATATTCTCCCGTGACGGACTTGGGGTCCGCGGCGATTTGCTCCGGCGTTCCCACGGCAACGATACGGCCGCCCTTGTCGCCGCCTTCGGGGCCAAGGTCGATGATATGGTCGGCGCACTTGATGACGTCGAGGTTATGCTCGATGATGATGACGGTATTGCCTTTGTCGACAAGCTCGCCGATGACGGTCATGAGCAGCAAAATGTCTTCGAAGTGCAGGCCCGTGGTCGGTTCGTCGAGGATATAGACCGTTTGTCCGGTGGACCGGCGCGCCAGCTCTGAGGCGAGCTTGATGCGCTGGGCCTCGCCCCCCGAAAGCGTGGTGGCCTGCTGCCCAAGGTGGATGTAGCCGAGTCCCACGCGCGACAAGAGCGCAAGCTTTGGTTTGATGGCGGGGATATGTTCGAAAAATACGCATGCCTCGTCGACCGTCATGTCGAGGACGTCGGCGATATTTTTTCCCTTGAACGTTATTTCGAGCGTTTCGCGGTTATAGCGCTTCCCGTGACAGGCTTCGCACTCCACATAAACGTCGGGCAAAAAATGCATTTCGATTTTTATCAGACCGTCGCCCTGGCAGGTCTCGCACCTGCCGCCCTTAAGGTTGAAGCTGAATCGGCCGGGGGTATAACCGCGGATCTTGCTTTCCGGGAGCAGGGCGAAAAGATTGCGGATTTGGTCGAAGGTTTTGGTATACGTAGCGGGGTTGGAGCGCGGCGTGCGGCCGATGGGGGACTGGTCGATATCGATGACCTTGTCGAGAAACGCCAGGCCCTTGAGCGTTTTATAGGGAAGGGCGGTTGCCTTGGAATTGTTCAGTTTTTTGGACAGCGCCGGAAAAAGGGTCTGGTTGATGAGGGAACTTTTACCGGAGCCGGAAACCCCCGTTATGCACATGAGCGTTCCCAGGGGGAAGATCGCCGAAACGCCCTTGAGATTATGCCCCGTCGCTTCGGTCAATTCAAGAAAGTGGCCGTTTCCCTTCCTTCGTTTTTTCGTCAGGGGAATGGTTTTTTTGCCCGAAAGGTACGCTCCAGTCAAGGATGCGGGGTTTTTCATGACCGCGGACGGCGTGCCAAAGGCGACAAGTTCGCCGCCCAATCTCCCCGCGCCGGGGCCGATGTCGATGAGATGGTCGGCGGCGAGCATGGTTTCCTTGTCGTGTTCGATGACCACGACCGTGTTGCCGAGGTCGCGCAGGGAAAACAGGGTGTTGAGCAGCTTCGAATTGTCGCGGGGGTGCAGGCCGATGCTCGGTTCGTCGAGAATGTAAATGACCCCGGTGAGCTTGGAGCCTATTTGCGTGGCGAGGCGGATGCGTTGGGCCTCGCCTCCCGAAAGGGTGGCCGAGGCCCGGTCGAGCGATAAATAAGAAAGCCCCACGTTTACTAAAAACTCCAGGCGCTGGTCGATTTCCTTGAAGATTTGGCGGGCGATTTGCTCATTGCGTTTGGAAAGTGAAACGGTCCGGAAAAATTCCCGGAGCGCGTCGATGGAATAGCTTGACACTTGCGCAAGGTTTTTTCCGCCGATCAAAATGGCGAGGCTCTCCTTGCGAAGCCGCGCTCCTTTGCAGGCGGGGCAGGTGCGCTGCGACATGTACTCTTCGATCCAGCGCCTGATTTCATCAGACGTCGATTCGCGGTAGCGGCGAAGCAGGTTAGGGACCACGCCTTCGAAATGTTTTTTGAACTGGCCGAACCCTTCGCCCGAGCGGCCCTGCCATTTCATGAGGATTTTTTCGGCGCCGGCGCCGTTAAGCAGGATATTTTTTTGGTCGTCGGTGAGTTTTTGATACGGTTTGTCGACCGGAATGCCGAAATGCTTGCACACCGACAGCATCATTTGTTGGTTCCAGCTTCCCATGGTGGACGCGGCGTTCCAGGGGACTATTGCGCCGTCAAGAAGTGTAAGGGTCGGGTCGGGGACGAGCAGGTCGGGGTCGATTTCCAGCAAATAGCCTAGCCCCGTGCACGACTCGCATGCGCCGAAAGGGCTATTAAACGAAAACATTCGAGGCGACAGCTCGTCATAGCTCACGCCGCAATGCGGGCATGACAGCAACTCGGAGAACACGGTGGGCTTGCCGTCTATGCGGTCGACGATCACGGTCCCGTTCACGCTTAGTTTAAGCGCCGTTTCCAGCGAATCGGTCAATCTGCCGCGAATGCCGGAAGCCACGATCAGTCGGTCGACCACCACCTCGATGGTGTGTTTTTTATTTTTATCGAGCGGAATGTCTTCGTCGAGGGAAAAATTCGTCCCGTCGACCCGTACGCGGACAAAACCGTCCTTACCCAGTTTTTCGAGCGCCTCCTTGTACTCGCCTTTGCGCGCCGAAACGACCGGGGAAAGGACTTGGAATTTGGCCCCTGCCGGAAGTTCCATGATTTTGTCGGTTATTTCCTGGACCGTTTGGCGCGTAATCGGCCGGCCGCATTTATAGCACGTCGGATCGCCGATGCGGGCGAAGAGCAGCCGCAGGTAGTCGTGGATTTCGGTGATCGTTCCCACGGTCGACCGGGGGTTATGCCCGGTCGATTTCTGCTCGATCGAAATGGCGGGGGAAAGCCCCTCGATGGAATCCACGTCGGGCTTTTCCATGAGCCCTAAAAATTGTCGCGCATATGCGGAAAGCGATTCCACATATCGCCGCTGTCCTTCGGAATAGAGCGTATCGAAGGCAAGGGAGGATTTACCGGACCCCGACAGTCCGGTAATAACGGTAAGGCTTCCGCGGGGAATGGTCACGTCGATGTTTTTTAAATTATGCTCGCGCGCGCCTCGTATGACGATGTCTTTGACCTGCATATATGGCCCCTTACAGGGGCGCGAGACCCGCGTGGTATTTGTCCCAGGCGGCCTGCACGGTCTCGGCGACTTTCGCGCGGTTGAACGGCTTGAACAAACAGGGGTATTTTACTGTTTTGTAAATTTTGACCAAGGTGTGCTTGGGGTTATAGCCGAACCCGGTCATCAGCGCCACTTCCGAGGCCACGGCATGCTCGCGCAGCTTGATGATGAATTCGTGACCGTCCATTTCGGGCATGGCGATGTCGGTGATCACCAGAAAATAGGGCGTGGATTCCAGGGCCTGAAAAGCTTCGCCGATCGTCGAGGCGATGGAAACTTCCCAGCCCATGCCGCTCAGATAGATCTTTAAAAATTCCAGAACGTCGATTTCGTCGTCGACGACCAGGATATGCTTACTACGTTTTTTTTCGGAATAATTCATGCGTTTTGTCGATCAACTCCTGCTTCCCGAACGGTTTAGTGATATAGGCGTCGGCTTTCATGACGTGCAGTCCGACCATTTCATCCAAGGCCTGGGCTTTTGCCGTGAGTATGGCGATGGGGACCTGCGGAATGTCGGGGTCATTACGGACAAGCTTGAAAATTTCCCATCCGTTAAGTCTCGGCATCGCCAGGTCGAGGAGAATGGCGTCGGGCTGATAGCGCTTGACCGTTTCAACCGCGCTCAGCGGGTCCAAAACCGTTTGGACCTCGAAATCCTCGGTCTCCAAAACCAGCTTGACAAGGTTGGCTATGTCTTCTTCGTCTTCGATGACCAAAATTTTTTTCTTCATTGCGCTGTGACCTTCAATTCTTAAAGTATTCCGAAATGAGCCATTTCCAATAGCGAAGACACACGGGCAGGGCGATAATGCCCGCGGCGCACCGGACCGCCATCGACACGGTTTCCGAATAAGGAAAAAGACTGTTTTTAGGCACCGCGTCGATGATCGCGGCCGCCGCGATGAGCAGGGACGTAAGGTGCAAGACCCTGAAGTAGGGGGGGATTTTAAGCGCCTCGCCCATGCTCTTGCTCAAATACGCGACCACGAGCATTGCCATGACCGCGGCTATATCGAACAAAATAAGACCATGCAACGATATCATAATTTTATTACTTACGGGGCTTTCTCATGGTTATGTAGAGCGATGCCGAACTCCACGCCGAGGCGGCCGCGCCCGCGGTCAGAAAGAAAAAACGCAATAGCCGCAAATGGCCCCACCCCGAAGGGATGCCGGGGTCCGAAAAGAAAAAGCTCGCCAAGTATAAAACGGACAGCACGACCGAAATCAAAAACCCCGCGCGGGGCGTCACCTGATTGAACTTCTTTTGGTAAAAGGCGGAAACCAAATACAGGTTGAGGTTAATGCCCGAAACGGCGAGCAAATATCCCGCGCACAATATCTTGTCGAGTCCCTGTATGAACACCGTTTCCATTATTTCTTTCCGAAAACCTTTACAAAGGCGTCTTGCGGAGTATGGTGCGTTATGCCGCTCATGATCCCTTCGCGTCCCGAGAACTTCGATTCGACCTCAACGCCGCTTGAGGTTATGGTAAAGCGGCGGATGTCCTTCTGATGGTCGCTTCCCCGCATTTTCAGTATCAGGAACGCCTTGTCGATCGTGCTGTCGATTTCAACGTACCGGAGCAAAAAATAGGAATCCACGATAAAGGGGATTTTGCTGGTCACTTGGCTGACTTGCCCCATGAGACTGTCGTTTTCGCGCAGCAGGATGCTCGTGACGTTTTCGCGCTTGAGGGAATTAATGAAGGTGCGTTCGATTTCGCGCAAATGGAATTCGTCCATCGACAGCCCCTCGAAGTGCGTCATGCTGTCGACGATCAGGCGCTTGACTTTCATGTCTTCGATGATCTTAATGAATTTCCCGTCGACTTTTTCGAATTCCTTGAGGGTCGTTTCCGGATCGGAAAAAATGATCTTTAGAAGCCCCTTGGATTCGAGTTTTTTAAGGTCCCAACCGAACTGCAGGGCGTCGTGGTAATATTGCTGCGGGAACTCCTCGAAGGTGATGATGCATCCGGGTTCGTCGAACCGGGTTATCCCGTTATAGATATACTCCATGGCGATCGTGGTTTTTCCGGTGCCCGGCGCCCCCTCAACGAGGTTCGCCGAACCTTCGATGAGACCGCCGCAAATCATTTCGTCGAGGCCTTTGATCCCGAAGGGGACCCGTTTCGATTTTACGTCTTTCATGTGCTGGTCCTTTGTGTCAAGAAAAAAGATGTACGATCGCCGCTTTTTGGACGTGCAGGCGGTTTTCCGCTTCGTCAAGAGCGACGCAGCGCTCGGAATCAAGTACCGCGCTTGTTATTTCCTCTCCCCGATGGGCGGGAAGGCAATGAGAAACGAGGACGTCGGACGGAGCGCGGCGCAGAAGCTCCTCGTTAAGCTGGAACCCGGCAAAATCCGTTTTCCGCCGTTCGGCCTGGCTTTCCTGTCCCATGCTGGCCCACACGTCCGTATAGAGGACCGAGGCGTTTTTCACGCTCCCCATAAGGTCGGTCGTCACCTCGACGGCGCACCCGTTTTTCCGGGCGATCGTCCTGCACTGCTCGGTCATCGCGGGGTCGGGTTCGTAGCCTGAAGGGCACGCCACGACGAAATCGTGTCCGCGCTTCGCGCAGACGATCATGAGCGACGTGCACACGTTGTTGCCGTCGCCCACGAAAACGATCTTGAGCTTCCCGGCGCCGGGCCGGTGTTCGCTAAGTGTCAAGGCAAAGGCGAGCGCCTGGCACGGGTGGTGCTTGTCGGAAAGCGCGTTTATCACCGGGACCGAGCTATGGGTGGCCAATTCGACGATCGTTTCGTGAAGGTAGGTGCGGGCGATGATGCAGTGGACCATGCGTTCGAGGTTTTTCGCCACGTCCTTGACGGTCTCGCGCTTTCCCATTTGCACCATGGTCGACGGGATGCTGATGGGGTGTCCGCCCAGCTCATAGATGGCCGTTTCAAAGCTTATGTGCGTGCGTAGCGACGGCTTCTCGAAAATGAGCACGGCCGTTTTGTTTTTAAAAACGGCGGTCTCGTCGAAGGGCCGTGTTCGTTTCAAATCTATGGCAAGGGTCATGAGCCGCTCGATCTGGTCTTCCGAATAATTGAGGAGCGTGATCAGGTCTTTTTTCGACGAGGCGGCCGGTTTGGAAATCATGCTTAATCTACCTGAAAAGAGCGATGGAAAAAATAACGGTAATTTTATAAAATAAATGTTATCCCCGCGGGAGGTGCAAAATTATTAAATGAAAATAACATTATAAACGCCGATTATGCTTGCTTCGGTCGCAAACAATTTTACATATTATTATCCGATCAACTTTTTTCCAGGTTCAACTTTTTCATCAGGAGGACGCCGGTGGAAATTACAGAAGTCCGGATAACGCTGCGAAATGAAGAAAAGCTAAAAGCTTTTGCGAGCATTACCTTCGATGATTCCTTCGTCGTACGGGGCCTTAAGGTGATCAGCGGCTCCCAGGGATATTTCGTTTCCATGCCGAGCAGGAAAAGAAAAGATGGAAGTTACCAGGACATTGCCCACCCCATCAACAACGATATGCGGAAAAAAATCGAAGACAAAGTATTGGACGCCTTCGAAAATGAACTCTCAAAAAGCGGGACCTCGGCAAAGGCCGCGGCCCCCGGCGATGACGACGAGGCCGATATGGGAGAAGACGCCGAACACACAAATTAGTTATTTCGACGCCAACCAAGTATTATTTTAAAGAATTTGCTGGAAATAAACATCTACTGGGGCGTCGACAAGTGGCAAGTCACAAGGTTTTGGTCCTTGCATTCGAAGGTTCGAATCCTTCCGCCCCAGCCAATTTTTTTTCGTTTGAATAAGTAAAAAATAATCAATATATTATATGGTTTTTTAAGGAGGTTTGCGGTGGATATTGTAAAATTGAAGACACGATTCAGGACCGGTTCGGGTAAATCCTATACGCGTAAAGCGCGGGTGCAGGGTTGGATCCCGGCCGTTTATTACGGACATAACCGGACCGCCAAGATCGTGGAAGTGGACGCGAACGATTTGTTGGTGTTGGTCCGCACGCGAAAAACCCGCAACCTCGTGGATTTGTGCCTTGAGGAAGAAAAGGGCGACTCCATCGCCATTATTAAAGAAATTCAGCGCGACGTCCTCGACAATAAAAAATTCCTCCATGTAGATTTTCAGCATGTTGCGATGGACGAGAAAGTCACCGTCAAGGTGCAGGTGGAACTGGTGGGCATACCCGTCGGCGTAAAAGAGCAGGCGGGCGTGCTCGGACATCCCGCCAAATTTCTTAACGTGGAATGCATGCCGGTCAACATCCCGGAAAAAATTTCGGTGGATGTGTCGGGGCTTAAAATCGGAGACTCGATTCACGTACGCGATTTAACGATCCCCGATGCGGTCATAAAAGATTCCCCCGACGAAGTGGTGGCGGTCGTTATTTTCGCCTCCGCCGAAGAGGAAAAACCCAAAGAGGCTGAGGCCGCCGCCGAAGGCGAAGGCGCGGCCGCCGGTACGGCTGCGGGTGCTCCCGCGCCGGGGGGAGCGGCTGACGCTGCAAAAGGGGACGCTAAAAAGGACGCCGGCGCCGCCGGCGGGGCAAAACCGGCGAAAGACGCCAAGGGAGCCAAGGACGCAAAGCCCGGAAAAGACTCAAAATAGGGACGTGGTTTCCTTTTTTTGCAAAAAAATCATTTGTGTCGGTCATTTCGTCTATTTTCGGTTTTTTTATCGGCCCCAAGGCCGTTGGTCCCGTTGACGGGATCTTTTTTGGAATTGGAAATCCCGGTCCCGGCTATAGCGCTACGCGCCATAACGCGGGGTTTATGGCCATAGATCGTTTGGCGGGGTCTTTGAAAATGCGTTCGAAGCGTCGGTTAACAGCCGCCGCGGAAGTCGAAACGGGGCGCTTGGAAAATTTCCGCTGCGCATTGGTCAAACCGCAAACGTATGTCAATCGGTGCGGCGGGGCCTTGCGGGCGATTGTCGAACAAACCCAATGCCCATTGGCTTCTTGCCTGGTCGTCGTCGACGATTATCATCTGCCGCTCGGGACCCTTCGCCTCAGACGCTCGGGGTCCGACGGGGGGCACAATGGCCTCAAATCGATCATCCAAGCGGTGGGCACCGGATTTCCTCGTTTACGCATCGGAATAGGACCGCTGCCCGGCTCGATGGACCCCATCGACTTCGTGCTCGGGAAATTCGAGGGCGCCGAGTCGGCGCTTCTTGACGAATCGCTTAACCGGTCCGCCGAAGCCATGAAAATGTTCATGGCCCGGGGAATCGATGCGGCCATGGGAGCATTTAACGCATGACGGTCAAGAGTATACGGTATTTTATCAACCACTAACCCACCTGCTTCGGGGCGCACGTTCGCCCACGAAGCCTTAAGCCCAAAGGAGGTTTGCATTGAAGCAAAATTATGAAACGGTCGTGATTTTCGACGGCACGCTGCCCGAAGACACGGTGCAAAAGGAAAGCGCGAAAATTGAAGATTTCATCAAGCAAAGCGCCGAGTTCGAGCGGGTCGAGACGTGGGGGAAAAAATCCCTTGCCTACCTGATCAACAAGAAAAAGACCGGCGTATACAACTTGTATATTTACAAAGGCGATTCGGAAAAGAATTACGCCGGAAAAATCGACAAGTTCCTTGCGCTTAACGACAACATTTTGCGGCATTTGACCTGCGTCAGGGAACTGCCGAAAAATATCGACAAGAGAAAACCGCGGGTCGCCGCCGCCGCCGAACCCATCGTGGAAGGGGAATAACCGATCATGAATAAAAGATACCGACTGAAAAAAGTCTGCTGGTTTGACCAGAATTATACCGAACCCGACTACAAGGACCAGAAAGTAGTCGAGCGGTTTATCACCGAACGGGGCAAAATCGTGCCGCGGCGCTTATCGGGAGTTTGTTCCAAGCACCAGAAAAAGCTCGCCGTTGCCATCAAGCGGGCGCGATATCTGGCCCTTGTGCCGTTTGTCGCCGAGAATATCAGGTAAAAAACCAGTATCGTATTAAGGAGTCATATATCATGGAAGTGGTTTTGAAAAAAGATCATGAAAATTTAGGAAAAGCCCTCGATGTCGTGGGCGTTAAGGACGGCTATGCCCGAAACTTTCTTATTCCTCAGGGTATTGCCGTTGCGGCAACCGAAGGCAATAAGAAGGCCGTGGCCGAGTCCAGGAAATTGTCTGAAAAGCGCGAAGATAAAAAGCTCAAGGAGGCCCGTCAATTGGCCAAGAAAATCGAAGGCGTTCCCTGTACGATTCCGGTCAATGTCGGCGAGGAAGACAAGCTCTTCGGGTCGGTCACTTCGCAGGAAATTGCCGATTTCCTTGGGAAAGAGGGCATTGAGGTCGAAAAAAGGGACATCGAATTGGAAGAGCCCATCAAACAGCTCGGTGTGTATTCGGTCAAGATAAATCTCTATAAGGACGTTTTTGCCAAGCTCAAAGTATGGGTCGTTAAAGACGAAAAAAAATAATTCCATCGCGTAATGTCCGGCCAAACGCTTGCCGGGTTAAAAACGCGTTTCTCATTGGCCATGCCACGAACGACCGCCCTTCAAGCGGTTTTCGTGGCTTTTATCAATAATTATTGTAATGTACGGAGGGCCGCCTAATGGTGCTTCAAGGATGTTATGTGGCGATTGTAACGCCGTTTTTAAAAGACGGCTCAATCGATGAAGACGGATTGCGGAAAAATATTGAATTTTTAATCGAACGCGGCGTTACCGGCATAGTCCCCTGCGGGACCACCGGCGAATCGGCCACGCTTTCATGGGACGAACATAATAGGGTCGTGGACATTGCCATTTCCCAGGCAAAAGGCAGAATACAGGTCATTGCGGGGGCGGGCTCGAACAATACCTCCGAGTCCATCGAGGCCGCTAAGCACGCCCGCATTAATGGCGCTAACGCCATTCTTTGTATAACTCCATACTACAATAAACCCACGCAAGAGGGACTTTTTCAACACTATAAAATGATCGCCACGAAAGTCGACGTTCCCATGGTCGTCTATAACGTACCCGGACGAACGAGCGTCAACCTCAATGCCGAAACCGTTGAACGTCTCTGCGAATTTAAAAACATCGTTGCGGTCAAGGAAGCCAGCGGGAACCTTTTGCAGATCTCCGAGATCCATCGTCGCTGCGGCGACCGAATGACCATTTTATCGGGCGACGACGCCCTCACTTTGCCGATTTTGGTATGCGGAGGAACCGGCGTTATTTCGGTCGTGGCCAATGTTTGGCCGCGAAAAATGGTCGCCATGATCGATGCATACCAAAAGGGGAATTTGGCCAAGGCCCGCTTGCTTCACGAACAGCTGTTGCCCGTTTCAAACGCCATGTTCATCGAAACGAGCCCGGGCCCCGTAAAGGCGGCCATGGAGCACATCGGACTTGCCGCCGGAGAACCGCGGCTTCCGCTTGTTTCAATAAGTAAAGAAAATAAACATAAGCTCTTGGCCGTATTAAAAGATAATCACGTTACCGTCGAAAAATAGAAACGCCGTTTATGACGACACCTATCATCGTTTTTGGGGCCCTGGGAAAAGTGGGGCGCGAAATAACCGCGTATGCGCTCGACGATAAAAACGTACGGCTTATCGGGTGCGTGGAATATCCGGGGCACCTGTTGCTCGGTCGTGATATCGGGGAATGCCTCGGTCGGGGTAGTGTGGGCGTAAAAGTCATTTCCGACGTGTTTTCGCTTCCGCTCGAAACGAGCGTCATCATCAATTTTACCGCTCCCCAGGCAACCGCGGCGCTGCTCGACGGGCTTGGCCCGAGAAAAACGGCCTTGGTGATCGGGACTACCGGCATGACGGCCCCCGAAATCGATAAAGTCAAGAGGGCCTCGGTTGCCTGTCCGGTTGTTTTCAGTCCGAATATGAGTTTGGGCGTTAATCTGCTTTTTTACCTTACCGAAATGGTTGCCGCTCGGCTTAAGGACGATTTCGATATCGAGATCGTGGAGGCCCACCACCGCTTTAAAAAAGACGCGCCGAGCGGCACCGCCCGTAAGCTTGGGGAAATCGCGGCATCGGCATTAGGAATGTCGTATGAAGAGGCGATCGTCGACGGCAGGGCTGGAATGGTCGGCGAGCGCCCGAAAAAAGAAATCGGGATGCATGCGGTGCGCGGCGGTGACATCGTAGGAGACCATACGGTCTTGTTCGCGGCGCTCGGCGAGCGGCTTGAGCTTAAGCACATGGCCCATAGCCGGGGCACGTTTGCCCGCGGCGCGGTTTTGGCCGCGAAATGGCTTTCAGCCCAAAAACCGGGCCTCTATACCATGAAAGAAGTCCTGGGCCTCTAAATTGGGGATTTCATGAAATTAATCGCGGTCGTTTTTTTACTGGTCGGAATGGCATCATATTGCGCGTTCGGCTCTCCTCCGGATTCCCTTTCCGCCGCTCAGGCGTCCGTTCCTCAAACTTCCAAAGATTCGCTCGCCAAGCAGCCGCCTGTCAAGCAAGCCCCCGCGGTCCAAAATACCCCCGCGAAAAAACCGTCGATTGAGGAAGAAGACCTTCTCATTGAAGAGTCGGACGTAAAAAAGAACGCGGCGCGCGAAGCGGCGATAAAAGATTCCTTGGCAAAAATCCGGGCCGCAAACTCCGTTCATGCCGACTCAATCGCCAAAGCGGCCTCGATTTCCGATTCGGGACATGGCCCCGCGCAAGCCGCGGGCGCCGTGAATTCCGAACAGCCCGGCATTAAAAAAGATTCCGCGGCAATCGAAGCTCCGGTCGCGGCTGAAAAGCCCAAGGAAGTTGTTCCCGTAACCATAGAATCCGTGCATTCGATTAATTTCGCGAAGAACCTCAAGGATTACCGTTCCCCTAAAATGGCCATGTTCCTGTCGCTTATTGTGCCGGGCCTTGGCCAGGCATATACCAAGCATTATGTCAGGGCGGGTATTTTTATCGCCATAGAAGCCGCGGCAATCGGCGGGGCCATTTTCTATAACGCCAAAGGCAAGAATGAATATAATGCCGCAAAAAACTTTGCGGACCAGAATTATAGCTCGGATAATTTTACGGCATATTATGGCCAACTTCAACAATATTTTAGCACACAATTAGGCGGTGATAGCGCTGCCCAGAGTGAACTTAATGGCATATATTTCGATTCCCTGCCCGCAATTAAAGCTTCCGCTGCTTCAAAATCACCGGCCTTTTATTCGAGCCTTGAAGGCGCGTCGAATCCGTATGTACAAGGTTGGAATGATTGTGAACCAAGGTTTTCTGTGCAGGATAATCCTGTAGGTGGCAGCAGTAATAGTGGGGTCAGTAGTATTGGCGGGGGCAAATTATTTACTTATCAGACTCACCCGGACTCATCAAATGCAAGCGGTCTACTCTTTTATTTAGTCGACCGCCTTGGAACTAATGGCAATGTTGTTGAGTCGGGAATTTTCGGTTACTCGCCGAACCAGGTCGCCTATACAAATATGATGTCCAAATCCAATGACTACTACAAACTGGCAAATACGATTCTGGCGCTCATGATCATCAATCACGTTGCAAGCGCCGTCGACGCCCTGATCGGCGCCTATGCGTATAACAACCAACTGCTCGGCAAGGAAACCCTTTGGCAGCACGTCAAGGTTTCGCCGCAGTTCGCCGTGGATTTGGTCAACCCCAGCCTGGGGCTTGCGTTAAAGGTGGGATTTTGAAAAACCGCTCGGGGAAAATGGTTTTCGCGGCAGTCTTCTCGCTGTCGCTTTTCATGAGCGCCCGCGCGCAGGTGCAGGTTGAGGAAGAGATCAGCACCGATACCGTCGACATGTTTGCAAAAAGCGAAAAACCCGAGAAATCATCCGCGATCGCGTCATGGGCCAATTTGCTGCTGCCGGGACTCGGCAATTTGTACAGGGGCGATCAAACGGGGGCGCTCGGCTATTTCGCGGTTGAAGCGGCCTTGATGTTCGGCGCTTTTACCACAAGTCAATATTCAACCGAGTTGGCGAATTCCGCGCATTCGTTTGCCGCCACCTACGCCGATATCCAGGGCGGGGCGGGGGCCGACCAGTATTTTTGGCAAAATGTCGGGCAATTCATGGATTCCGACGGGCTCAACCAATCGAGGTCCATCGGATTCAACCAGATCCAGGAACTCAACCGGACCCCCGGCGCCGAATACCTTACGTCCAATTTACAATGGCGATGGGTCTCGGACCAATACCGGCAGCAATACAACCAATACCTTAATACCTCAATAAACTACAAAGTCGCCTCCAATTTTTTCTTCGGCGCCTTGATCCTCGACCGGCTCATAGCTTTTGTCGACGCCCGCGTCGCCTCCCGGCATAACGGCAGGGGCATTTTCGCTTCTCTGCATGTGGCTCCCCATTACTCGCCCCAAACCGGCCACGGCGGCCTTTTGGTTTCCTCGGAATTCTAAAAGCAGTAGAGCCTATTGCAAACTATTTCATCAAGCACCCTTCGAGAGCCTCAGGGTGCGAAATTGGCACAAATTCAAGGTTTTCGTTTGCGGACGCTGAGGCTCTCGAAGCGTCAGGGGGAGCTTGTAATAGGCTCAGTCAATCGAAACATCATGCTTGAGGCCGCGCGAGCGTTTTGACGAGCTCAGGCGCGCTTTTACTTCGCGTCTTCGTTTTTCACTTGCCCGCGTGGGGAGGGTTTTTCTTCGGGCTTTAGGTTTTTCCGTGGCCTTGTCAAGGAGCGCGGTCAAGCGGTCCACCGCGTCGCGCCTGTTTTGCATTTGGCCGCGGAACCGGTGCGCGGTTATGACCAGGACCCCCTCGGCGGTCAGGCGGTTTTTAGCAAGGCGCAAAACACGCCCGCGCACGTACTCCGAAAGAAATTTGGAGTGGAGAACGTCGAAGCGAAGCTGTACGGCGGTGGAGGTCTTATTGACATGCTGGCCGCCGGGGCCGGGGGAACGAATGAAGCTGAAGATCAATTCGCGTTCGTCGATATTCATGGGGGTTTATCGCGGCATTGCGGCCGAGGATGGCGTTGCCTGGAAAAACGGCGGCGCATTCGCGATGGAAATGCGCCGCGGTATATCGTCGGGAAAATCGGGAAGGATCAAATCGCCCCGGGAGCGCCGTGTTTTGCGGCTTTCTTCGCCTTCTTTTCCATGCGTTTTTCCTTGATCGATTTAGTGGACTGTTTTTTCTCTTCTTTTTTCACGTCTCTGTTTTTACTCATACCGCTTCTCCTCCTTTGTTAGATTTTTTTGACGACCAATTGTTGCGAAACTTTTTCCTTGAGCTTATTTTCAACCACCGAGGTCATGGTCAGGCTCGAAAACTTGCATCCCTTGCACTGTCCGATGAACCTGATGAAAACGTCGTTTCCGTTGACGTCCATGAGCTCGCAGTCGCCCCCGTCGGCAACCAATATCGGCCGGATGTCTTTTTGGATCACTTCCCGTATTTTATCGATTTTTTGAAGCATTGTCAAGGGAATTTCGGTTTTCGGCGCGGCGGGCCCGGCCGTGCCGTTTATGACGTCGAGGATCTGCTGCAACTGTTCCTTGCAACCGCCGCAACCTCCGCCGGCCTTGGTGAAATTGGTCACTTCGTCGACCGTTTTCAAATTGTTTTCCCTGATGGCCCGCTCGATCTCCTTGTCGGTCACGTTGAAACAGGTGCAGACCACGGCCCCTTCCTTTTCGGCCGTTTGCGTTTTCTTGCCCCCGTTTTTGTAAAATGAAATTGCCGCCTCAAGGGCTTCCTGGCCCATGACCGAACAATGCATTTTTTCCTGGGGAAGGCCGTCGAGTGTCCGTGCGATGTCTTTGTTGGTTATTTTCGCGGCCTCCTCAAGCGACTTGCCTTTACACAGCTCCGTCAAAGCGCTGGCCGAGGCGATGGCGCTGCCGCAGCCGAACGTTTTGAATTTTATGTCCGTGATCTTATTGTTTTCGTCAAGTTTAAAGGTAAGCCGCAGGGCGTCGCCGCAGGTGATATTGCCCACTTCGCCGTAGCCGTCGGGGTCCTCGATTTCACCGACGTTACGCGGGTTTAAAAAATGGTCACGAACTTTATCCGTATAGTCCCACATGGTTTTCCCTTTCGTTATACTATAGATACGCCCTGGACGCCGGGAATATTGAAGGCATCCTTGAAAAGCGAAATAAACGTCGCGATGATTTCCTCGCCGCGTTCGGCGACAAACGGGATGCGGCCGGCGCCCGCTTTGCCGTGGCCTCCGCCTCCGCCGCCGAGGGCCTTGCCGATTTTTTCCGCGCATGCGCCCGCTTCGTCGCGGATTTTCGACCGGATGGAAAAGAAAATATTTTTCTTGAAAATCCCCGAGCAAATGGTAATTTCAATTTTTTCGAGACTATTGAAAAGGTCCACCATTTCCCCCACGTAATCGGGCGACGTCACTTGACCGAGGTGAACATACCCTATGGTGTCGTAAATGGCCATGGATTTGGTTGCGCGATGGAGCACTTTGAAAAACTCGGCGTCGCGGTCCGGGTGTTCTATTTGCGATAAAAGCCGGTGGTCCATCCGGTCGAAAAGAATTTTATAGCATTCCAGGTCCTCGGCCGAGGAGTCGCGGCCCATATCGCCCGTATCGGTCATGATCCCGTAAAAAAGGCCGGTGGCAAGCTTCGGCGGCACGGGGCAGCCCGCTCCCAGCAAGTATTCGGTGACAATGGTCGACGTTGCGCCGATCTTAGGCCTAACGTCATGGAAAAACGGGGGGTTTTCCGGGACACTCACGCGATGATGGTCTAAAACCGCATTGACGGCCGCCCCCGCGGGAAGCGACACGTTGTTGTTGCCGGGGAAACAATCCACGACGATAATGCAATCGTAGTCCTTGATTTCAAGGAGCACGAACGGGATGGTCCGGATGTTCAAGTAGCGGATCATCGCCCGGTTTTCGGCGCGGCCCACGAAGCCGCCGAAGGAAATGACCGAATTTTCCATTCCCCAAAAGGAAAGCAGGTGGGAGACGCCGTAGCCCGAGGCGATACAATCGGGGTCCGGGTAGTCGTGGGTCATGATAAGGGGCGATTTCGCGCCGATGACACGGTCGTGAAAGGCGTTTATTTTTTCCGCAAAGCCCGGCGACAATGCCGATAATCCACGCCGCTCGGCCGTGCTGTGCATCAGGAACGGACCAGGACTGTCGGTATGGGATAGTTCAGGCATGGCTTTTGTTATATTGTCAAGGTTGTTAACGCGAAGCGTCAAAATATGTTGCAAAAACGCTTCGGAAATAATATAATTTATGAAGCTTGATCGGGTTTAAGAATAGATGCGCGGCCACTACCATGAGATATGCAATACTGTCCGACATTCACGGAAACGTCGAAGCCTTACAGGCGGTTTTGGCCGATATCAAAGGCAGGGGCGTCGACCATATCGTGTGCCTCGGCGACATCGTGGGCTATTATCCCGATCCCGAAAAGTGCGTCGAGCTCGTTCGTGAACATGTTTCGCTGTGCGTTGCCGGCAACCACGATTACGCGGCCATCAACCGCATCGATATCCAGACCTTTACCTACTATGCGCTCGTGGCCATGGAGTGGACACGCGGCAATATTTCCGCCTCGGCGAAGGAATTCCTGGCGTCCCTGCCGCTTTCCATCGAGCAAGACGGTCTCTATTTCACGCATTCTTCTCCGTCAAGCACTCAGGACTGGATTTACGTTTTCCCCGACAGCGAAGAAGCGGTGTTCGAAGCGTTCAACAGCCTGGTCCATTGGCTCAATTTCATCGGGCATACCCATTGGCCGTCGATCATGATCCAGGAAGACGATAAAATAATTCTTTACTCCGATCATGTCATCACGCTGAACCCGCAAAATTATTATTTAATCAACGTAGGCAGCGTGGGGCAGCCGCGCGATTTCGATTCGCGGTCGTGCTACGCGATTTACGATTCCGCCTGCAAGGAAGTCGCGCTTGTCCGCGTTCCCTACGATTACACCATAACCCAGCGAAAAATCCTCGAAAAAGACCTGCCCCCGTTTCTGGCGCAGCGTCTTGAAAAAGGGAAATAGGGATTGTCCGCGGGGAGAGGTTGGACCGTCCCTATAAATCAACCAACAAATCCTTGTCTGTTTTGTCAATAACCTCCCCGACTTCCGCCGCCTGAGGATAGCCCGAGTCAATAAGTTTTCCGAGCACGTCCTCGGCTTTTTCCGGGGCCGCGCAGAAGAAAAGCCCGCCGGAAGTCTGGGCGTCGCATAAAAGCATTTTTAAGGCATGCCCAACCGTTGGATCGAACGCACAATGTTCTCCGATGAATTCCCGGTTTCTGAATGACGCGCCGGGAATACAGCCCATGTCGGCAAGCGCGAAAGCCCCGCTGAAAATCGGGACCGACGCGGCGTGAATCCGAATGGTCGCCGAACTTCCCCGCGCCATCTTCAAAGCATGGCCCAATAGACCGAACCCGGTGATGTCCGTGGCGCAGACCACGCCCGATTCTTGCATGACAAGCGCGGCGTTTTTATTGAGCCGCTTCATTGAATCCAATGCCGCTTGGTGGTCCTCCTCGCGCGCTTCGCCGATGCGCTTACCCGCGATAATGACCCCCGTCCCGATCGGCTTGGCAAGCAGCAGCTTGTCGCCCGGCCGCGCTTTTGCGTTGGTTATGATCCGGTCAGGGTGAATGACGCCCGTTACGGACAGCCCGTATTTGGGCGGATAATCGTCGATGGTGTGGCCCCCGACGACAAGGGCGCCGGCCTCGGTCACTTTTTGCAAGCCGCCTTTTAAAATTTCGCCGAGAACTTCCAGGGGTATTTTGTTCGACGGAAACATCATGAGGTTCATCGCTGTGACGGGCGTTCCTCCCATTGCGTAAACGTCACTCAAAGCGTTTGCCGCGGCGATCTGGCCGAACTCATAAGGATCGGAGCAGACGGGAGGGAAAAAATCAACGGTCTGAATGATGGCAATATCGTCGGTCAACTTGTAGACTCCCGCGTCGTCGTGGGTTTCTATGCCGACCAGCAATCGCTCGTGACGAGGGGTCGGGATGTCTTTAAGGACCTCGGCCAGTTTCGAGGCCGAAAGCTTGGCCGAACATCCTCCGTATTCAACGGTGGTAAGCAGATCAAATGGCATAAAATGACCTCTATCCTCGCGCTCTGGGCGCTCCTTTCCCCCGCAAAGGGAAAGGATTTGAACGTCAAGTTCTTCACATCAAGGCGACCCAACGGAGTCGTGAAATTCCGGTCGGAGCAAATTTTCTTTTAAAATCCGTTCCACATTGGCCTTGTCGATCTCGTTAATTTCAAGGGCTATAGCGCAATCCGAGGTAATGTTGCGCGGAACAGGTATCGCCTGGCAAGCAATTCCCGCTTTTTGGCAAAGCCGTTCGGCTTTGATCACGCTATGCGTCGATTCGAAGAGAATAATTATTTTCACGGCTCGATCACATGCCCCGCGCTTGATAGGGTTTCAAGAATGGCAAACATGTTCGAAACTTTTCCCACGCGCAAATCAGCTTTTTTATTGAAATAATCCAGGCATGTTCCGCATACCATGATGGTGACCCCGCGGCTTTCAAGGTCTTTAAGCGGCCCGATGACCGCAGAGCCCTCAACGGTCAAGTGAATGCCGTTCGTATAAAAAATAAGGGCCGTGGGAAGCGGTGAAACTTCTTTGATGGTATTGATAAATGTTTTAATAAGAATGGCCCGTAATTCATCGGGGCCGCTTCCTAATTTGTCGTTTCTAAATAATATGACATGCGATTTCTTAGGCTGTGGCGCGCAATACAATTCGGCTTCCGGATGGGAGAGGACGCCTTCGGCTTTGGTAACGGTCATCTTAAACAGGCCGTTTTCCTCTTCCGTAGTAAAGGCCGCCCTATTGTCTTCCAAAAATTGTTCAATGTTCTGTTTCGACGTCTCATTATCGATTAAAACGGTCATGCTTTCTCCTATCGACAATTCCGTCAGGGCTGATTTTGTCAGGATGAGCGGTTTGGGGCAAATAAGTCCCCGTGCGTCGATAATTTTCTTTTCCATAAAAAGTCCCTGTGACAAGGCATTAAAAAAAAATAAAAATAATGAATTATTGTGACGTAGGTCACATACATAAAATTCCGGCGATTGTATTTTAGATCATAAAAGCGCGGAATTTAAAAACTTGAACGATCTACAGTTCTCTTGTTTAAAATACATCATATTACTATATTTTCTTATGATAATAATACGCCTCACTCGGCCATTCGGCCACCCTCTCCTTAGTAAGGAGAGGGATAGTGGGAAAAGCAAAATGGGTAGTCATCAATCCTCAAAGCTGGAGTGAAATAAATGGGACAACCAGCAGCTCGATTAGGCGATATGACCGCGCATGGCGGCACTATAACGGGGCCCGGATGCCCAACCGTGCTCATCGGCGGAATGCCCGCAGCATGCATGGGCGATATGCACGTCTGCCCCATGGTGACCCCGGCCACCCCGCCAATACCGCACGTTGGCGGCCCGATCACCCTTGGAAGTACGGGCGTTTTCATCGGCAAAAAGCCCGCCGCGCGCATGGGTGACATGGCCGTATGCGTCGGACCGCCGAGTACGATTATCCTTGGCTGCATGACCGTGCTTATCGGCGAGGTCGGCGGCGGCGGGGGAGACGCGGGCGGCGGCGCGGGCGCTGGCTCCGGTGGCGGCAGCGGGGCGCTGGGGTCGATTACGTCGGCAACCATTGCGGGAAAAGATCCGCAGGTTGATGAACCGGAAGATCATTATTTGGACATTACGTTTTTGGATAAGAGCAATACGGAAATGGGCGGGAAATAATGGGCCATCACTTCACTAAAACTTCTCCAACAAAGAAAAAAATAAAACGCCATTTAGGCAGTAAGCATGAAGGTACCGGTGTCGAGCAAGGGCAACATACGGTTGAAGTGGTTGGCATAACGAATGCGGAATGGTCGAAAAAAGAATTGATTGTGGGCGAAACAATTGATGCAAATGTTGAAACTTTTGGATTTAAAGACGGCGTCGAAATAATCTTTGAGATTTATGAAACCGACCCCAATTCCCCGGATAAAATGAGAGATAGTATACCCAAAAAAATTAACGGCAATAAGGCAAAATTGACCTGGAAATATCCTGAAAATATTGTTCCTAAAAATAAAGCTTCTTCGCAATATTCGGTATCTTCCATTTATTTTATGGTTTTTGTACAAGACGAAAGTTCAATGTCCGGAGAGATCCCCGTTTATTCGGATTTAAATATTAAAGTTGAAAAGGAAGATGGGACGCCGATTCCCCAAGTAGAAATAGTTTTAAATCAGTCGGATGGGAAAATATCGTTCCATAATACCGATTCATCCGGTATGGTATCGGTTAAAAAACTTCCGCCTCGCAACCAAACGATTAAGTTCACCGGTTCCGCGAGAATTGTTCCTGACGGAGAGAAAGTTGTTGATTTTAGCTCAGCTCCTCAAGAAAGAAATATCGTTGCATTGGGCAATAAAATCCATGTTTTCAAATTGATTGAGCTATATATGTATTGCTCGCATACCATCGAGTGGGAAGGCAAAGTTATTTCCGGGGAAAGCATTGAGAAAAAGCGGCGATCCGTTTGCAATACTAATGTTTTTGAGGTTGTTCCTGATTATAAGGGAAATGATAAATATGAAGACAAAGTAATGATTCTATCTCGAACTGCGAAATCACTGCAAGCAAACGGAAAAGATTTAGAGAAAACAAATAATGAATTTGGAATGCAGGCATTTTTATTAAAATGTGAGCAGGATTTTAATAACGCAATCCCTAATATTTTTAGCGCGGAGTTTTGGAAGGGTTTGGCTAAACCTAAAGAATATAAGATTGCCGGCCTTCCAACACCTCTTACCGTCAAATGCTATCGGCCTGATTTTTTCAAATTGCAAATAAAAATGCCTGCTATCGGCAGTTGGTCGGGCGGCTGGGTGGTTCAAGCAGGCGTTAAAAATGTGGTAAGCCATATTAAAAATAAAGAACCCATAAAAAAGGAAAAATATCCTTTACCGAAAGAAAAAGGGTGGGATTCCAAGCATTGGCCTGAAAAAATACCTTCCGATAAGGCGGTAATTTTACAACGAAACGGCGTTTCGGTTGATACAAAAGTTCTCGATTATATCATGGCCTTTATCGCTCTTTCGAATCAAATCAGCAAAATCGTTTCTTTTATTCAAGATAATGTACCGCAGGTCGGTTTCTATTTCAAATGGAAATGTGAGGTCCTTCAAGGGACGTTCGTACTTGATTGGGGCTGGAAGGAATACAAGGATTATCGGGCATATTATTATTTCGGATTTAATCTTGATGTCAAGCTTATCGAAGTAAATGCAGAATTCGGAGTCGGTGTAAGCGGCTTTTCCTTTAAAGTTCAAATTTTTATAGCATTGAACGGGAGCATTGCTATTTCCGCAAAAGTATCCCGATATTCTCCCGAGGGTGATCCCGAGTTTGCCATCCCGTTTGGTGGTGACATAATTGGAAAGGCCGGCGCCCGTGCCCAGGCCGGGTGTTTCATTACATTGGAAGGGACGATTGAAACAGGCTTGAAAGCGGAGGATGGATCGCTTAAATGGAGAATGGCGGAAGGTGTTTCCGCCAGTTGTACCATTAAATTTGCTGGGCTTACCGGCAAATTCAAAATATCAGGTGGCACGGCAAAAAAAGAAGGAACCGATGAAATGGAAAGTGTCGCCCCTAACGATTCTGAAGAAAAAGTTGGTGACGAGTATGAATGGGAATTGGTAAAATCCAGCGAGTTGTATCGTTTTGAATGGTCTAAAGATCACCATGAGGAATACATTCCGGCAACCATGCCCGCTGAAAAATTGCATGACATGACCATAAAAAAATTAAAAGTTGCGAAAATTAAAATTATTATAAATAAGTCTTCCTCTTGGTATCAATCGGATACTGTCATGGAGCGGGAAAAGGTCGCGCAGGCGATAGAAACCAAGATACATGAACGAAATGACATCAGAAAAGACCCGAAGTCAATAGAAGCCTTGCTTTTTGAAATAGTCAATACTTTGGACCAAATGTCGAATGATGGTCAAGTTTGGGAAAGTGATTTTAATCATTTCCTTAATGGAAAATCCTGGGCAACGATGATGCAACATTATATCGACCCGATCCAGGAAATAATTGAAAAAAGCAAGTGAATCGCATAAGGCTACCGGACATTCCGGGTGAATAGGTTTTTATTTTAGCGAATGTTCGAATTTGAGCCTTAAAATAAAGGGGTTCTGTTTATGTATAAAGTTTTCTATAAAGTTTACAATGCTAATGAAAATCCTTTCCAGTGGCTGACATTAGGGCCGACTGCCATAGTGGCGCTGTTTGGTTTTTATTGGATCATTTTTCTCTTTCCTGAATGGAAAAGGAATCTTCATTTGGTAATATTTCTTTTACTTTCCGTTTTAATTGTTTCTGGGGGAGTATATTCATTTTTGTTCGGTGTTTTAAACGCTCGAAAGGTTAACTGGCAGATTATATCCGGTACTATCGTTTCTTCATATATTCAAAAGGAAAGGGCTTGGGAATCTTCTGTTGATGATCGATCTGTAAACGGTACGCAGACAGTAACATACTATGTTCCCTATGTTGACTGCAAATACACCATCTTAGGGAAAGAATATGCTAATGCAATGATTGCGGGTGCTGGAACCGATAGCCGCGATGAGGCGCAATCCGTGCTTAATCAATTTCCCGTGGGAAAAAAAATAGATTGTTTCTATGACCCAAAATATCCTGATAAGGCAGTCATTAATATTCCGCCTGTTTTTGCAAGAATGCTCCCTCTAATAGTTGGCTTGTTGCTAATACCAGCAGGGCTCTTTATTGGATGGGTTATTATGGTCGTCTTGTATAATAATGGCAAAACGTTAGATGTAAGTGAAGTATTTAAAATTCCTATTCGGCTTGAATACCAGGTTAATAGAGCCGCTGTAAAGATGTTTAAATTTCCCGAACCCGAAATACAAAAGTTGGCATCTTATATGGATTACTTACATAGTATTAATGATTATATCTCAAAATACAATTGTCGTTATACCAAATTTTATACTCAAGAGCGGGTATTGAGCGAACAGATTAAAACACTTGAACGGCTCATTGAAATACCACAACATGACCCCTGGCAATTGTTTAACTATGGTGAAGATTTATATAACATTTTATACAGAGCCGATCGACTTTCCGACGCAAGACTTGTTCTTGAAAAAATCAGGGATAAATATCCTGACCAATTTAATGCCAGCGATTTGAAAAATAAGCTTGCTCTTGAAAAATAGTGTCTGAACACGATTTTAGGGATTTCCAGATGGGCATGATTAATTCAAATATGAATTTAATCCTTGTAATCCTTAAATCCAGCAATCGTGTTCAGACAATTAAAGGACGTCATGGAACAATCACCCCTCAATGAGTTGACGCATAAGATAATCGGCTGTGCCATGAAGGTCCATTCAACGCTAGGCAACGGCTTTCAGGAAATAATTTACCAAAGAGCGCTGGCGATTGAAATGGAATTTCAAGGACTGTCCTTCGTGCGTGAAAAAGAAATGCCGATATTTTATAGAGAAATAAACATCGGTACGCGCCGAGTCGATTTTTTTGTAGAAAGTTCGGTTATGGTTGAACTGAAAGCCATTGAAAAATTGGAAGATGTGCATAAAGCCCAAGCCATCAATTATTGCGAGGCATATAATATTCCCGATGGTCTGCTGATAAATTTCGGCGCTAAAAGTCTCGAATTTAAACGTGTTTACAATAAAAATCTCGTTACTCCCAATTCTGTGCATCCTGTAATCCCGAAATCGTGTTCGGACAACGTAAACTAAAACATCGAAAGAAAAACCATCATGTACTACGTCGAAATCTCCGCCAACACCTGCACCTGCAACATCAGCATCAACGGTTTGGGAATTGACGAACTTGACGCCAAAAAAGTGGGGAGCGTTCAATATCCGTGTAATACCGAACTTGTCGGAAAAGGTAATAAAGTTGCTGTCGAAGTGCAGCCGGTTTCGCTTGACTTGACAACGCTCAATAAAATAGCCGTTGAAGGGGAAGTTAAAAAATATCCCGATGATGGTTTTATTGGGCCTGAATCCGGTACGGTTATAGCAACATTTTCTCTTGATCAAACTATAGCAATGATTAAGGCCAATCCGTTTGCCAATATCGCGGATCTTGTGCCGTTTAAATTAACGGCTGAATTCGACAGCGAGGACGCGCCTTCCTTGGAAGATCGGTTGATGAAGGCAAAACCTATCGACAATCCCGAACCGCTTAAAGATTGGGCCATGGTATTTAGGACGCTTCTTGAAAAGCGCGATATAGACGGCCTCTATGATTTGTACGAACCGAAACTTATTGATTACGATATTGCCTATCCTTCCCAAAAAGAACCGGACAACAAAGTGTGGTTCACCAATTGGATGAACAATAAAATATTCCCGCAAAACCCTTTTACGGGATTCTCGCGGGACATTGTTGAAACCAAGAAATGGTGTGATGGTCGGATTTGGGAGATTTACCTTAAAGGCGGGCAGCCGCTATGGAGCACGGAAGGTCTTGAGGGCAAGCGGACGAAAATACAGATATATGTTGGGCTTGTGGATGGAAAAATAAAAATCGTACGGTGAAGAAGAATCAATGTCTGAACACGATTTATGGGATTACAAGATGAACATGATTAAGACAAATGCACAATCATCCGTAAATGAATTGATGCATAAGATAATCGGCTGCGCCATGAAGGTCCATTCAACGCTTGGCAACGGCTTTCAGGAAGTAATTTACCAAGGAGTGTGCATCTTGTAATCTCGAAATCGTGTTCGGAATTACATTAACAAAGGATAAATTGCCATGTCCATTACCAACACCGTTTTTCAACTCACCTTTCCCGAAGGCTGGAAAGAAACGACCGTCCATACGTTCGAAGGCCCTTACGATAGCGGCGTGCAGCACAATTTAGTGCTTGTCGTTGATCCGTTTATTAAGAAAGACACGAACCTAAAGGATTACGCTCATGCGCAAATAGCGGGACCCAAGCGGAATATGCCGGGATTTGAAATGGTTAACGAACAAGAAAAGAAGATGCCCGATGGAACGCCCGCTTTTGAAATAGTGTACAAATATATTCCCGCCGAAGGGGTGATATTGTTCCAGAAGCAGCTCTACATGCGAAAAGAAGAGAAGGCGTTCATTTTTACCTCCACCTATTCAAAAAAAACCCTCGCGACCATCGCGCCCCGAATCGATTCGATTGTCGCGGATTTCAGGCTTTTTAAGCCGGTTGAAACCGCTTAGAACGGGATGCGGTGATGTCCCTGAATTCGCCTTATTTCATCAGCGCCAAGTCCGGCGTTTTTTGCAAACTCCGGCCAGGCCTTGATCGCGTCTCCCGCCTGCCGTAAAATCTCCGGCGCGGTCCCTACGCCGAAACGGTCGGCCACCGCGAGAAGGTCTTCCCGTAAAATGTTCGCGAATTTCCCGTTGACGGCCATAAGGTGCTGGTTGTTCCATTCGCCTTGGGGATTATAAGCATGCGTCAAGTCATACGCGGGGGCGAGTTCCCAATTCCGGCCTTCATGCAGGATAAAGGAGACGTTTTTCGAATGGTCGTCGCAGTTAGCGGCCATGACATTAAACGCCATCCGCCTGAAAGCTTCTTCCATGGCGGAATATCCGAGCTGCAGTCGGTTAATGGCCAGGAAAAGCTGATTGTAATCGTGGCTTGCTTTTTGTTTGTAATCGAGGTGCGATAGCGCGCAAAGGGTTTGCAAATGGTGTTTTTGGTTGCCGCTTCTGTCGAAACGTAAGGTCATGAAATGGGCCCGGCCGTTCTCCTGGAGTAATCGACTTGGCGACATCGTAATGCCGGCCGCTTGCGCCATGCGATAATAGGCGTATTCAATCCTGCCATAATCCTGGGATCCTCCAAGCTCCATATCCGCGCCCATTCCGTCAAACTTGAGCAGCCAGTGCTCAAAATCCGTGGCGATATCGAACTGCCCAGGCCGAATTTCGTCCGTTTTCGGGTTCCAGGCGATCACCGCCTTTGCCCGCGCTCCTCCCGCCGAGGTCCCCACTTGAATTATCTGGGCAAGCGCGGCTTTGGCCAAATGGTCGGTGCTGATATCGCCGCGCAACGCGCTGCGGGCGCTTTCGATGAGCCGCGATAGTTTGATCGCGGTGGCGCTTATCGCGGCGGGGCTTCGCGCGGGTTTGAACTCCAAGGCGCCCATGCCGCGTTTTCCCATGTAGGCCAGGCGGTCGAGAGGCGTGATATCCGACTTGTCAATACCTTTACCCGACATCCAGGCGTCTATCAAGCTATTGCCGAAATCATCCGGCAGGGCGTCGGCAAGCATTGCCGGCAACCTTTTGAAGGTTGGTTCGGGAAGATCGGAAAAAATAAACGGTATTCCGGCATTGGAAAGCGGCATGGTAAAAGGGGCCAACTCAATTCCCGAATTGATAAACGCGGGATCATACTCGAATGCGTAATATTTGAGACGGGGATCAAGCGCAACCGCGCCGACGGTTTTTTCCCAAATGCAAACCTCAATTGCGGTCACCGGTTTATACATGCGCGGCCCCTCTTCCTTTTGACGCCCGTTGCCGAACGTGCTTAACTTTTAGCATTTGCATCGGACTAATTGAAACCGCGGGCGCCAGCGTTGCAA
>Ga0182027_10001770_pt1 | contig 35525 bp, 28 predicted proteins | sample 712E1DmetaG_FD_121300 | JGI IMG/M metagenome (GOLD analysis project Ga0182027, IMG submission 121300) | Permafrost microbial communities from Stordalen Mire, Sweden - 712E1D metaG (Illumina Assembly) | ecosystem: Environmental > Terrestrial > Soil > Wetlands > Permafrost | place: Sweden...
CACCTCGACCTCCGGAATGATATCTGTCTGTGCTTGGGTCATCGTGCGACTTCTTTGCTCCGCCCTCTACTCTAATTTCCAGGGGGGCCACTGTCTCACTCATGTTGGCACAGAGGGCTGTGCGTCGTGCTTGCGTGTCTTCCGGTGGCATTTCTCGGCGGTTGCAGCGGCGGGAGTCAAAGCTGCATTCCTGGCCTCACGGTCGTCTGCCCATGCCCCACCGGCCAGTTGGGCGCCCAGACCTGCACCTCGGCGGGCACGTTCGCGGCGTGCGTGTGCGCGGCGCCCGTGGTGGACGCTGGGGATCTTGGCGGCAGCGATGGCGCCGCCACAAGCCCACCCGATGTTGTCGCCGCAGGAAGCAGCATCGACTCTGCCGAAATGGGCGGGGAAGTCGGGCCTGTCGTGGACGCGGTAGCAGACCAGAGCGCCGATGTCCCGGCCGTGGCCGACGCAGCCCCGTCGGCCAACGACGCGCCCGCGCACACGAACCTTGCAGCCGACGCTTCACCCTACATGCCGTCGGCCGATGCCGGAGAGGGCAAGGAAACATCAGGCACGACCCCTGCCATTTTCAGTTTCACTGCCTCACCAACGACGATTTCAGCGGGCAAGAGCAGCACGCTCAGTTGGACCGTGACTGGCGCGACAATGCTGTTTGTCGATCAAGGTGTTGGCTCGAACTTGGTCTCGGTCCTGGGAGCGACTTCCCTGGTAGTCACGCCCACCCAGACAACGACCTACACGCTGACGTTGAACGGCTCCGTGTCCGCCCAGGTGACCGTGACAGTGGTGCCTCTGCCATCGATCGCGAGTTTTGACGCCAGCCCCGGGGTCGTCAACCCGGGTGGGAATTCTACCTTGACAGCGGTGTTTTCCGGCGGAACCGGAACCGTGGATCAGGGCATTGGTACCGTGACCAGCGGTATCGGAACGAGCACCGGCCCTATCAGCGCGAACACGACTTACACACTGACGGTTACTAACGCAGTCGGGGATTCCACGACGGCGCGGGTGACAGTGGTGCCGGCGGGGCCGCCGCCGGTCAACGGCTTGGAGGTGTACGTAACGCAGAAGGCGGCTGGCAGCTCCGGCCAGATCTCGCTGTATTTCCGAATTGACAACCAGACAGATGCGAGCGTTGATCTGTCGACTGCGACCCTTCGCTACTGGTACCAGGATGAGGGATTGGGCAGCGCTCTGGTGCTTGAAAGAGATTTCGTAAGCATTGGTGTCTCGGACGAGGGCACGGTGGCTGGCAAAGCCGTCGCTGCCTCGCCGGCTGTCGCAGGCGCTGACCACTATCTGGAGCTTTCGTTCACCGGAACGCTGGCAGCGAAGGGTGACCCGGCGATGAATGATCAGTTCACCGCCAACGTTAGATTGCACAACGCGAGCTTCACGGGCGCGGTCGACGTGACCAACGACTACAGCTACAACGCCGGAGCAACCGGGTACGACGACAAGATCACCCTCTACGGGAGCGGCAATCTCATCTGGGGTGTAGAGCCCTAGAGCACCGGGCTCGGCGGCAGGCGCCGCTGCCGATGGCTATCCGCGGCGTATTTTTCGTTACAATCGTGTCATTTAGTCGCAACATGTGTCATTCTCTCGTGACACCATGCGAACAATCAAGCGCTACTCCAACCGAAAACTTTACGACACCTTTGACAAGCACTACGTGACGCTGGCTGATGTGGCGGGGTTCGTGCGCAACGGCGACGAGGTGAAGGTCACTGATCACGTTAGCGGGGCAGACCTGACGTCAGCGACCCTGGCGCAGATCATCTTCGAGGAAGAGAAGCGCAGCTCGCGCCTCGGTGCCGAGGGCCTTCGCAACATCATCCAGCACGGCCTGAAGGCCGAGTAGCAATCTCCTAGTCGGAGAAACCGGAGCGCCGTCGCGCTCGCCGCTGGCGTTTGCGCGCGGGCGAGGGTCCGTGGCTACTCGCTTAGCCGGTGAATCCCGTCGACCACATGCCAGGTGGCAACGATGGTCAGGTCGACCAGCTTCTCGTTGCGCCGGTTCTCCGGCACTACCAGATGCTCGTAGGTACACAGGGCTTGGAGCTCGCGCAGAAACTTCGCGATCACGCGCCGGTCGGAATCGCCGATCCAGCCGCCCAGCTTGCTTATCAGCAGGCGCTGGTGTTGCTGGATGAAACGCGCTGCCGACAGGGCGCCCTGAGATCCGCTCGCGCGCGCGGAGCGCCGGGGGAAGATGTCGAGCAGATCCTTGCGGTACTCGGCTAGGTCCGGGTCCAGCGCATGGTTGATGTCGAAGTACTCGGCGACGGTCTCCCGCACCTCCAGATACGGCGCCTGCGAGCCAGGTCGTTGGTTTTCGGGCATGCCCCGGCATGCGCCTTCCAGGTCGATGATGCGGTCCACGTACTCCAGTTTGGTCAGCGCGACCTGCCAGTTGCGGTAGCGCCGCCGCCAGCGCGACGACGGATCGAGCCACACCGCGAAGCTCTCGGCGAAATCCTCGTCAGGATGTTTCTGCGCGTAGTGGTACATGCCCGCGCGGTGTAGATGTCTTACGTAGTCGTGGCTCCAGGGGTTCGCGTTGTAGACGTCGCGGTACGAGCGGCGAAAATCGCCGAAGGTTTGCGTCCAGTCTTTGCGCTTCCACAACTCGAAGGCGTAGTTGACGGCATGCCCCGTCTCGTGGCGCAGATACATCAAGACTTCTTCGCGCGTGTACTCGAACAGGTGGTTGTTGACCATCTGCCAGAGGATGTAGTTGGCGAGGTACCAAGGGATGTTGACGCTGATGGCGCGATCTGTGGTCCAGAAGTCATCGTCGCCCAGGTAGTACTGCGGGACGAAGGTTATCCCCTTGGCGCGCAATTCTGCGCCGACCTGGGTCAGACACTCGGCCAGCACGTCCTGCGGCTCAAGCTGAAGATCGCATATGCGCGTGGAGAGCAGCTTCTGCAGCCCGACCTCACGTTCGACAGGATCGTCGGTCACCAGCCGAACAACGCTGCGCTTCGTCTTGAATGCCGGGAGCGACATTGACGAAGAACATCTACCATGTCGGCGCAGGACCGACGGCGGAAATGAACCTATGCGCGATGCGGCGTGGGTCCGTGATAGCGCATTATGTAATTGTGCATCGCCATGAAAACACATGATTATTCGCCACTGGCAATAACGCGAAGGTCAATAACGCAAAAGGTCTTTGGCGCAGTTGGCCCTTCCCATTTCGAATTGCTGCTATCTTGCAGCTCATGCCAGAGGTGGCCAGAAGCTGGTCTCGCGCAGGCCTGGTGCTGACGCTCTATCTCGCACTGGCTTCGGCCGGCGTGGCTTGGTCGACCTGGCGTGGTGACGCCAGCATGTGGCGTCTGGCGGGGCGCGAAGACAGCCAGACCCTGATCGGGGCCATCGCCGGGGTCCTGATCGGGCTTGGTTACGTGTTCGCGTCGCGGCTTGCGGTTCACAGGTTTGAATGGGCGCGTGCGCTTCATCGCGACATGCGCGCCATGCTCGGGCCGTTGCCAGACTCCGAGGCGGTGGTATTGGCGGTCGCCTCGGCCCTGGGCGAGGAGATCTTCTTCCGCGGAGCCCTCTTGCCCGCCATCGGCCTTTCCGGGTCGAGCCTGATATTCGCCCTGCTGCACGTGGGGCCAAAGCTCCGCTTCTTGCCGTGGACCGTTTCTTCATTCGTTGCAGGCTTGATGTTCGGGCAACTCTTCATCTGGTCGGGCGATCTCACCGGACCGGTGGTGGCGCATTTCACGGTTAACTTCCTCAATCTGCGTTTCCTTTCTGCCCACGAGATGCGATGAGCGGGAGTCACCTGCAACGGATCATCGTCGGATGGGCCCTGCTTGCCGGGGCGACTCCGGCGCGCGCGGCCGACGAATTCTCGGGTGCGGACAAGCTGCGCACGATCTACTCGGCCGAGTTTCGTTTCACCAGGCAAGGCTTCCCCGTGGTGCCGGTGGCCATCGCCGAGGGACTGGCGCGGGTGACCATCAGTGCTGGTCCGTCGGGCGGCGTGCGCCTTTTTCCCGAAGGCGAGGGTAGCTCCGAGGTGCGCGGCGAGGACGCTTGGCAAGTGCGCGCATCAGCGACGGTGCCGGCCAAGCTCCAACACTGGGCGGTGGTATGGCGCGGGAAACCGGGACAAGGGGACGAGGCCGACGCGCAGATCAAGCGGTGGAAGGAACTCGGCGAAAAGCCACGCCGGTTTGAGCAGGGAACGGTGTTTGGCGTGGGTGGCGAGGTGCTCGACCGGCGCGAGGTTCTGGTGGGGGTGGGGCCGTTTGGCAAGCCGGAGGAGGCCGAGCATGCCTTTGAGGCATTGGCCCGCAAGGCCGCCCTGGCGAACCCGGGCGTGTTTACCGAGTTGGTTGATCGCCCGCACGGGCAATTGGAAGCGGTCGGCAGCAAGACCGGGATGAGTGTGCGCAACGAGGGCGTGCTGTGGTTCGTGGCGGGCGGGGACAGCCCGCTGCGGGTAGAGGCCGAGGGCACGGCAGCAAAGGCATTGACCAGGGTGTCGGGCGCCTACTTTGGCAAGCTGTACGTGACCTTGGATCGCAATGGCAGTCTGGCCGTGGTCAATGCTTTGCCCGAGGATCGTTTGTTGGCCGGCTTGCTTCCGGCTGAGATCTTCCCCAATGCCCCGGAGGAGGCGCTCAAGGCGCAGGCGGTGGCGGCGCGGGGCGAGCTGTTGGCCAAGATCGGCACCCGGCACATCGGTGATCCCTTCCGGCTGTGCTCGCAGACGCATTGTCAGGTCTATTCGGGTGCGGGTCGGGAGACCGCGCGGACCACGGCTGCGGTCGCCGCAACCCGCGGCGAGGTGCTGTTCACCGCCGACGGGAAAGACCTGGCTGACACCGTGTATTCAGCCAACTGCGGCGGCCACACCGAGAACAACGAGAACGTCTGGCCCGACATGCCTGCGCTGCCGGCTCTGCGAGGCCATCGCGACGCGCCCGCCGCCGGGAAGTCCGACATCTATGCCGCGGGCGTGAGCGCGGAAAACCTGGCGCGCTTCATTGACCAGCCGCCGGTTGCGTATTGTGGTCAGGCCCGCCTCGGGGCGGGCGATCGCTTCCGCTGGACGGTGAAGCGGACGGCTGCCGAGCTGGACAAGCTGCTTGACCAATACCATCTGGGCAAGATACGGGCTATCGAGGTGCCGCAGCGAGGAGTATCAGGGCGCGCGCTGGCGGTGCGCGTGGTGGGCTCGGCCCGCAGCGAAACCATCCGGGGCGAGCTGCGCATCCGCCAGGCATTCGGCGGGCTGCGCAGCTCGCTGTTCGTCGTCGAGCTCAAGGATGGCGACGCGATCTTTCGCGGCGCGGGCTTTGGCCACGGCGTGGGCATGTGCCAGACCGGCGCCGTCGGAATGGCAGAAGCCGGCAAGAGCTATCAGCAGATCCTGCGCCACTACTATCCGGGCACCGTGCTGCGGAAACTTTGGTAGTTAGCTCTGTGGTTCAACCAGCATTCTTCCCCGACGGCGGCGCAGTCCTTTCGGGAGCCTTGGGGCCGTTGTTGAGGATGAAATAGTCCACCCCGGCGGTGCCGCAGGCCTCCTCGTTGCGATGGAAGGTCCAGTGGATGTAGACCTTGCCATTGCCGGACAGGATGGTCGGCGGTGGGGTGGGGTAGGGTGCGGCGCTGTAAACCACGTCGATGGCTGCGCTGTCGTAGATGGTCAGCCCCGACGATCGCACCACACCCACGCGATCCACATTCCCTTGGCCGTCGAGAACGATTTCCAGCTTGGCTACCAGGCTGGGATCGTTGAGCGGCAAGCTGGTGGGTTTGCTATCCAGGCCCGCCATGAAACCGAAGGCCCACAGCTCATGGATTTTTCGATGCATGCGCGTGATGAACTGGGCAAAGGGTGCGGCGCGTGTGTTGAGCGCGGTCTGGTTGCCAGGCTTGACCTCGTTGATGAAGTTCTCGAGGGCGGAGCGCACCCGCTCGCGCCGCTCGGCGAATTTGCCCTTGCGCTTGGAGCGTTCGGCTTTGGCCAGCGCTGCCGCCGCCTCGGCGTCGGTGCCGAATACGGATTCGTACTGTCTGCGGTTCAGGCGCAGCCGTGCGCCGGGACCGCTGTCTCCGCTGCGCGAGCTGCGTTGCTGTTGCTCGTCATCGGGCAGAAAACGCATCCCGTCGGGTGAGAGGGTTTCACGTTCCACAGTTTCAGCTCTGCGCGGGCCGCGCATAGCCAGAGTGGCTTTACCTGGTGCCTCGGGCCGGAACGACTCGGGCAAAGGACGCTCGCCGCCCTGGCCCGCCCGCTTTTCCGGTCGTGCCTCACGATCCTCAAGGCCGGCGATCTTGTCTTTCTCATCGGAGGGGTGGGCTTCTTGGCCGGCCTGCTCTCGTTCTAGGTTGGTCTCGCGGGCACGGGTCTCGTTCTCGGTTCGGTTGTTCTTTTCGGCCAGGTACTTGGCATTGTCGGGCGCTTCCACATCCTTGCCCATGTCGAGCTCGACGATCTTCTGGTGCGGGTGCTCGGGCGGTGGCTGGGGCTGCTCTTCTGATTTGGGAGGTGGAAGCTGCGCGAGAGGCTTCTCCGGCGGCTTGGGAATGGGCGGCAATTTCTCCGGGGGAGGCAGTTCGATTTCGGGCTTGGGCTCCTTGGGCAATTGGGCGAGCTTCTGCGCCTTGTCGTCGCGCCGTCGCTTCTCGGGTGGCGCGGGCTCTTCGACCGCGGGAAGCCCAGCCGGCAGTTCACTGTCCTTGACCGACTCGAAGCTCAAGTCCACTTCGTTCGACTCGCGCTTGCCATAGATGAGGGCCAGGACGACGAGAGGCAGAATGACCTGCGCGTGCAGGAGAATCGACGCGAGCAGACCACGGCCGAGGTAGCCGTTCAGTCGTCGGTTGCGTCGGGTGTTCATCGCGCAGTCGGAGGTTACTCCATCCGTCGGCGCCGTCCACCTACATGGCTAGGCCTCACTCGGCTTTGGACTTCGGTCGTGGCATCAGCGGCGCGCTGCGCGCGTCGTCGCCTACCCGGACCGGCAGCACAGCCATGGACAAGCCCTTCCAGTGCAGGCGGCGCTCGACCTGGTAGGCCGTCTCGTTGTGCAGGATTCGCTGCATCCACGTCTCGCGTTTCCAGATGAGCTTGCCGGCAAAGAACACGACGCGGGGAAACTCGTCTGCAATCCTGATGCATAGGCGGCTGGCCTCGTAGACGGCGTCCAGCCCTTCGGCCATTCGGTAGCTGGAGTTCCAGCCCAGGCTTTTGGCGAGAGCCACATATTTCTGCAGGGTCTCCTCAACTCGGAGGCGCAGCGAAGCGACCTCGGCGACGCCCTTGAACGTGCCGGTGTCGTGGACCGCCACCGAGACGAACACCAGGTTGGCGAAATAGCCGGGGTAGGTGCGTTGGATGGAAAGCATGGAGTGCACGCCCAGGCCGCCGTACTTTGCCACCAGGAGAACCGCGGTGGGCTTGCTGGGATCCGGCTCACCCCCGTGTCCGTCGAGCCCTACCAGGTTGTCCAGGTCAGCGTCGAGCAAGGCCAATTGGCGGGCGACCTCGCGGTAGTGGGACTTGACCACCAAGCACGCCACGATGAGGGCGGTGGTCACCAACAGGGTCAGCCAGGCGCCCTGCGAGAACTTGAGGACGATGGTGAAGGTCAGGATCGACAGGCACATGACCAGGCCGATGACGTGGATCAGGATGTGACGCCCCCACTTCGCGTCGCGGGATCGCTCGCGCAGCCAGAAACGGCACATGCCGAGCTGGGAGAGAGAGAACGTGATGAACACGTTGATGGCGTACATGGTCACCAGCGCGTCCACGTTGCCGTGGGTGAACAACAGCAAGGCGATGGCGGCCACTCCGAGCATCACGACGCCGTCTTTGGTGGTCAAACGATCAGACAGGGATGCGAAGCGCCGGGGCAGCCATGAATCGACCGCCATATTGGACATGACCCGAGGCCCGTCGATGAAACCAGTCTGCGCGGCCACGAAAAGCAGCGCGCCCTCGGACGCCAGCGCGATGACAACGAAACCCTTGCCGACTGGCAAGCCGAGCACGTGCCAGTTCGCGGCGAAGGCCTCTATCAACACGCCGTTCAGGGTCTTGCCCTCCTGCGGACGGATGCCAAAGAGGAGGTAGCAGAGCAAGATGCCGCCTGCGGTGAAGGCCAGCGATACAGAAAGATAAACCATGGTGCGCTTGCCCGTGGTCACCCGCGGCTCGCGCATCATCTGCAGCCCATTCGACACCGCTTCGATGCCGGTGTAGGTGCCGGCGCCTCGGGAATAGGCGGTCATGAAGATGATGAACACGCCGAAGGCGCCGTAGCTGTGGATACTCTGCGAGAATTCGTGTGTCAGGTTGGCAGCCACCTCCGGTGCGTGACCGATGTGCGACCCGAGGCCGCCCAGAATCAGCACCAGGTGGGTAAGGACGAAGACCATGAAAACCGGCACCAGCGGCGTGACCGACTCCTTGACACCCCGTATGTTGAGGACAATGAGCAGCGTGATGACGACGAACTCCAGGGGCAACTTCCAGGTGTGCCAGGCGAGCGGCAGCATGTTGAAGACAGCATCACCGCCCGATGCGATGGAAACCGTGATGGTCAGGATGTAGTCCACCAGCAGCGCCGAGCCGGAGAGCAGCCCAGCCTTCTCGCCGAGCAACTTGCTCGCCACCACGTAGCCACCGCCGCCGGTTGGGAAATGCTCGATGATGCGGCTGTATGCGTAGGACATCACGAACACGGTCAACGCCGTGGCCAGTGCCATGAACACCGCGAGATAGGTGGTGTTGCCGTGTTCGAGCAGGGAGCGGAAAGACTCGTCGGGGCCGTAAGCCGAGGATGACAATCCGTCGGCGCCCATGCCCACCCAGGCCAGGAACGCGATCAATGAGATCTTGTGGAATACACCAGGATCTTTGAAATCCCGCGGTCGACCCACCATGACCCGCCAGCCAGTCTCCAGCAGGGACGCCTTTTCTTCCGGCCGGGTCGGCTCGTTGCTACTCATTCAGCTTTCTTGACCGGCCCCCCGTCCTTCGGGGCCTCTTCTGCCTACGAGGTTAGCTGACGGGCTCGGGAGGAGGCGGTCCCCCGGTGCTGGCTGGCACTTCGCCCCAAAAAGCGATTTGGTTCCCCCGTTCCGGCGAGACCGGATTCGGCGGTCAGATTGCTACTCCTGGCTGCGGGCGAAGTCAATCAGTGCAGTTTCCGATACACGCCAATCACCACCCCCAGCAGATTCACGCTGCGGAAATCCCGTTTGCGCACCACGATGGGTTCCATGCTGGGGTTGGCGGGCTGGAAGCGGATGGAGTCGCCTTCCGGGTAGTAGCGCTTGACCGTGGTTTCTTCGCCGATCATGACCACCACCACCTCACCAGAGTTGGCCTGGAGCTGCTTGCGCACAAACACGTAGTCCCCATCCAGAATGCCGTCGTCAATCATGGACTCGCCCTTGACCCGCAGGGCGAAGACCTCGCGGTTCTGTCCTATGAAGAACCGATCCACCTTGACCGTGTCCTCGTAGTTCCGCACCGCCAGCAGCGGTTGCCCGGCGGCGACCTTGCCAAGAATCGGCACGTCGATGGTTTGGCCGGTCGCCAGCAGGGGGCGCAGAGCGCGCGACTTGAGGTCCTCACGCTGCAAGTAGCCTTTTTTTTCCAGGGCCCGCAGGTGATCGTTCACCCCGTTGGTGGAACGGATGCCGAAGTGGCTGCCGATCTCCCGCAAGGTCGGCGGATAGCCGCACCTGCTGATCGAGCCGGAGATAAAATCGAGTACCTCGCGCTGGCGGTCGGTCAGGTCGCTGGCAGGATCATCGTCGCGCACGATCGTCAAGTGGCCCATGGACGGCTCCTTCGCAGGGTTACTGAACAAACGTATGGTACGGAACATATGTCCCGTGTCAAGTTCATGTCTCCTGTCACATCGCGGCGTTGCGCCCAAAGCCCACCATTACCAGTCGAAGGCTGACTGACCGGCAGGATTCTCACGCAACTTTGGCCGAGCCACGCCGACAAAGATGGCATGAACGAGATCCCGAGGAGTCCGACTCTGGAGGCCATCGTGGGTGACGACCCGGCGCTGCGCCTGGTTCTGGCGCGTGCGATGCGCGTAGCGCCCACCCGCATCCCCGTGCTGGTGACTGGCGAGAGCGGGGCCGGCAAGGAGCTGCTTGCCCGCGTCTTGCACGAGTTGGGGCCCAAGCCCAAGGGGCCCTTTGTCGCCGTCAACTGCGGCACCCTGGCCCGCGAGCTGGCAGAAAGCCAGCTCTTCGGACACGAACGCGGCGCTTTCACGGGCGCCGGATCGCGCCGTTCGGGCTGGTTCGAGGAGGCTGCTGGGGGCACCCTGGTGTTGGACGAGATCGGCGAGCTGCCCATGGACCTGCAGCCCAAGCTGTTGCGCGTACTGGAAACCGGGCGCATCCGGCGAGTGGGCGGCAGCGGCGAGACCGCGGTGGAGGTGCGCCTGCTAGCCACCACGCTGCGCGATTTGCGACGGGACACACAGCGCGGGTCATTCCGTCTAGATCTCTTCCACCGACTGGCCGGTTTCGAGTTGAGGCTGCCGGCCTTACGCGACCGGCCGGGGGACATCCTTGCACTGGCCCAGCACTTTCTCGACGAGTTCAAGCCCGACCTCGGTCCGCACGTCATCACGGCAGAGGCGGCCACGAAGCTGCTTGCGCATGACTGGCCCGGCAATGTGCGCGAGTTGCGCCACGTGATTCGCCGAGCCGCGCTCCTGACCAGCGCCGTGATCGACGCCCCCAACTTAGAGATCGAAGCGACGGGCGACGGCGCAACCGGGATGTCGCGTGCGGCTGATGGCAGCGGGCCGGGAGCAGCAGCGGTCGATCTTGTCCGGTCCCCGGCGGCGCCTCTGGTCGACAGCGACCTTCTGCCTTTGCGCAACAAGTCCTTCGAGCAAATCCAAACTGACGTCTTCGTCTGGGCCCTTCGACGAAACGGCAATAGCCGCCGGCGCGCCGCTGCGGCTCTGGGCATCTCGCGCTCGACTTTCTGCGACCGAGTCAGAAGGCTAGGCCTTGCCCCGGGCGCCTGTCCCTTGCCCGCAAGCCAGTGAGAGCGCTGGCCTATTCCTAGCTCGGTGGCTGGGCGACGGTAGGAGCAGCATCGCTCGCTGCGGGCGGCGCCGGCTCGGGCGCGGGAGGCGGGGGGGCAGGCTGAGCAGCCGCAGGCGGGGGCGGCGGGGGCGGTGGCACTTCGTCGCGTGGTGGATTGTCTATCAACGGATCCCATCCCGGTGGGTGGGCAGAAGGCGGAGGAGCGGGTGCAGGCTCGGCGGCCGGCGTCGACGAGGTCTCGGTTGCCGTCGCAGATTCGTTCCCAGGCTGTGCAGGAGCCTGAGGAGAGGCGGTTTCCGTGCCGACCATTTGGCCTGAGTGGGGAAGGTAGGGGAAAGCCGAGCGGACAAGGGGCGGTGTGCCTGTTCTGCCGGCAATCGGTTTCGGGCCTGATGCTGAGGCACCGAACGGCGAAGTCTTGGTCCAAAGCGGCGTTCCCAGGTGGTTGAGCGGCCCGCTCACGCGAAAACCGTAGAACCCGTCCGGGCGCTTGCCGGCCGAGGCAGCAAACTGCATGATGGTATTCAGCTTCTCCGAGCTCTTGAGCAGAGCGTCGCTCAGCTTGAAGCGGACATAGAGATCCAACAATGAAGAGGCGAAGCGATCATTCAGCCTGATCTCCCCCTCCAGATAGAGCTCACCGTCAGGCGACTTTGCCTGCACACCCTGCAGGCGGCCCACCCCTTTGTCGATGGACACCCGCCCCACGAAATTGCCCAGACGGATCTTGGGAAGTCCCAGACCCTCAGCGAGGAGGGGGTTGCCTTGGATGATCAGCTTGGCCTTGCCGTCGCCCAGTGTGCAGGCGCTGCAGGTCCAGGTCAGTGAACCCACTGTCGCTGAGGCGTGCAGGCCGGGCATCTTCTCATCGAGCCGCAGGTCCAGCACACCTGACAGGGGGAGATTGATGGCGGCCTTGACCCAGGGAATATCGGACAGATCGATCGCCTTCGCTGATGCGTGTAGGCCGCTTTCGGTCTTGCTGCGCGTGGTTTCCACGTCCAGGTCGCCGCCGAATACCCTGGCTGAGACCTGATAGGTCTTGCGGCCAGCGAGCGCTCCCAAGAGCGACCAGCGCACCTTGGCCACCGGGATCGCTATGCGCGTGGGCTTGCCCCCGCCGGAGGGGCGCGAGGAGATGGTCATGTCTTTGAGTCGGATGCCCAGACCCAGCGCGGGACCAACCGACTTGACCTCGACGTCGTAGCCTTGCTGCTCGGCCAAGATCACCAGGTAGTCCTTCATTCGGCCATAGGGCAGCGTCAGAATGAAGACCAAGAAGAACGCCAACAGACCAAACGCCGTGGTGGCTCCGATCTTCCAAAGGCGGCGCGCGCGTTCGCTCATCATGGCTCTAGTCCTTGCCCTTCCCTGGGGCTGCAGCCTTCTTGCGACGCTCCTCCTTCAAGCGCTCGTAGGCCGTGGCAGTCATCTCCACATCCAGCTTGTCGCCTTCGCCGAAGCTGCGCCGGATCTGCAACCGCGTGACCACGATCAGCCGAGGGTTGGTTTCCACCTTGTTGAGGAAAGTGGCCAGTTCTTTCAGACCCACCTTGCGCAGCTTCACGTCCAGGCTGTGCTCGAGGTAGCGCTTGCCTGCGGGAGCGGGCGGACGATCCACGGTTTCCGGAATCTCGATGCCGGCTTCCTTGCCTGCCGCTTCGAGGTCGGCGGCCAATTGGGGTGGCTCGACGCCGATGCGCGTCTCCAGTGTGACCATGCGTGACTTGGCGTCCAAGTAGTCGTCACGATGCCGGGCGATGGCGGCGAGCGCCTCGCGCGTGTCTTGGTTGCTGGTGCTGATCTCCTGCAGCGAATCGACGATGAGGTAGCCTGCCAGTACAAGGGCGAGGGTGAAAACGGCGCTGGCCAGAATCGAGATGAGCTTGCGCTCGCGAGCCGCCATCCGGTTCCACTGGGCGGTCGCATAGGCCGCGGGTCGTCGCATCCCGCTCGCGATCATTCCCATCAAGCGTTTGAGAAATCCCATGGCTTCCTTAGGGGCACTTCGAGTTGATGGTCAGGCTGAACTGCTTTTGGCCACCGCTGACCTCGGTGAGGGGGCCCTTATTGATCTCTTCGAAGCAATCGATCTCCTTGAGTTTGGCCACCACCTCGTCAAGCGCCGCGGCGGAATCCACCGTGCCTTTGACGGTGGTCTTCTTGGCCTTGATTTCCAGGTCTTGCACGTCGATGGCCACCTGGTCGGCAGGGGGCATTTTGCGCGAGATCTGGTCAAGCAGATCGTAGGCGGTGACCCGGGGCAAGGGCGCCATTTCGTCGCGGAAGGAGCGCTTCAGTGCCGCAGTCACCTCAGTCGCGTCGGATCGCGCCTGCCCAAAAAGCTCTTTGGTGGCCAGTCTCAGTTTCTCTCTGAGTTGCTGCTGTTCACTGGATAGGCGCCGGAGCGCGATGGTTCCGTCCACAGCGGCACACGACAGCACAGCCCCGGCCAGAAGGGCCAGGTGGGCAGCCTTCTGGCGCACCACCGAGAAGCTGACCCGGTACTGAAAGGGTCCGCGCCGCAGGTCCAGCTCCTTGTGACCCCGCACCCCAGCCCAGGCCAGGGCAAAGGCCAAGGCCAGACGCGCGCGGCCTGCGGACCCCTCCTCGTCGACAACGGAGATCTCGTCGACCTCGTCGCTGTCTGGAGCTTCCGCAATGGGCGGGGCCGGCCAGAGGCTGGTGGGGATGCCCAACTCTTCCTGCAGAAACTCGGCCAGTCCCTGCAAGCGCGAGCCGCCGCCAGCCAGCAGGATGGCCTCCACCTCCGTCTTGTCCTGGGCACGGAAGCTGGCCAGGGTCTGGCGTAGGTCACGCAAGAACGGCGCCAGCGCATCCCTGCACACCGGGCCGAGCTGGCGTTGTGCGGCGGTTGCCGGTGGCTGCGCCGGGCTGGGCACGAACCCATAGGTATGTTTGGCTTGCTCGGCCTGCGCGAAGGTCCACTTGTTCCCCGAGGCCCGAACCAGGGCAAGGGTCAACTCCTCACCTGCGTGGCTGCTGGTCCGGCCGAACACCGCCTCATCACCGCGCAGGAAACAAAGCTGGCTGTGCCGATGGCCGACGTCGATGAACAGGCGGCAACCGGTCGGCGCCTCCTCGGCGCGCTCTTCGGCCAGCAGGGCGTGATAGATGACCGGGGTGGCGTAGAGGGTGCGCGGGTCCACGCCACATGGCTTGAGCGAAGCGAGAAAGGCCGCGATCTCCTCAGTGCGCGCCGCGACCGCCAGGGCACGCGAGCCGGCGGTTTCGGCCTGCCCTGTGCTGGGCGCCGAGAGGATGACGTGGTCCATGACGACCTCGGACAGGTCGTGCATGATTTGGCCCTCTAGTTCGTAGCCCACCACCTGTTCGACCTTGCGTGCATCGGAGAACGGGAGGTCGAGCACACGCAATGCGAGCATCTCACTGGGCAGCGCCATGGTGATAGTCGACTCGGAGGGCAGCCGCGCCACGCCCGCGCGCAATGCCTCGGCTTGTCGTTCAGCCAGAGGAGCCTCGCTCAGCGGTACGGGCTCCTCGAAGGCCGTGTTGACCCGCACGCGGCGGAAGCCCATGTCGAAGACCGCGAACTTGACCGACCGAGATCCCAGGTCGATTCCGGTGATGGTGTGAGCCATGAGTCTTCAGCCTCGTTCCTACTCTTCTCGCCAGTACTGAATTACGCCCGCGGCCCGTTCGCCCTCGGGGTTGATGGTGACGGGGTTGTCCAGAAAGCGTTTGCTGTCCAGGATGACGATGATCCTCTTCTTGACCTTGCCCGACTCACCCGTGGCCACCACCTTGTACACACGCGGCGGTCCTACGTAGGCCACTTGTGAGAGTTGCGCCTTGGTGATGGTAATCCCGGTCAAGGTCTGCATGAGCTGGTAGCGCGGATCGTCGCGGGCGATAGAACCGGCGGGATTGCTCAGCACCCCGACCAGCGTGTCCAGTGAGTCGAACCCGACTGCCTGGCTGCGCTCGCACAGGATACTAGCCAGCGGATACAGACGATTGTCATCGAGGATGCTGAGGTCCGCGGGTGGCTTGTTGGGGTCGGGGAACAGCGCCGCGCGCACCAGGCCCACGATGAGCGGGGTGCAGTCGCCCTTGACCGAAGCCAGGTTGATTTTGCAGTCAGGGTTGCTGGCATAGACGGTGAAATTCGACGCGAAAGCCTCGGCGTAGTCGGGGTCCATGCCGCGAACCAGGTTGGTCTCTTCGACCGTGTCGTAGCGATTGTTGTGAGCCTGATAGGGATCGTCGCGTTGGTCGTAGCGGTAGTCTTCCGGCCCCGATGCATTGGCATCCATGGCAAACGCTTGCTCGTCGGCGTCAGCCCAGTCGATGAGGGCACGCGCGAGATCCATGCGTTCGATAAACTGGCCCTCGGCGTTGCGCTGTTCGAACAGCCAATTGTAGCGGGGCGAGGCCATCAGCGCCATCAAGAGCCGGAACACCGTGATCTGTTGTGAACGGTTGGGAGCCATGCCGCCGCCGCAGTTGATGTCTATCTTGCCGTCCTCGTTGGTGACCGCGGCGTCCATGTGCCCTGCGGGAATGCCCAGGCCAGTGGCCATGCTGGTATCAACCCCGATCAGCCCGGCCAAGAGAGAAGTCTCCACCTTGGAACCGGCAAAAAAGCCCAGAATCGGCGTCGCGTAGTCGGTCACGCGCAGGCTGATGCCGAGGTCCTGGCCCGTCTGATCGGCAAGCATTTTCTGCGCCGTCTGCATTATGGGCTCGACGAAGCGGAGTTGAATCTTTATCAGCAGGCGCGACAGCGACACCGCGGAGCGGGCCAGATAGTGCGCGCGCACCTCGTCGCGCGCATTGGCTGCCTGGGCCGAGTCAACCGTTGTCCCGTAGGTGAACTGAGACACCAACGCAATCAACAGGGAAAGCGATGCAATGGTGATGAGAAAGGCCACACCGCTTTGCCGGTCGCGCTCACGGCGTGCCCGGAAGCGAGCAGCCAGTGTGCCACGCAACCCTGCCGGGGATGCGGTGGACAAGCCTTGCTTGAGTACATCCATGGGCGTGTCCTCAGACCGGGTTCGGGCGGTAGTCGACCCGCTCAGTGAGCTGCAGCCGTGCGGTGCTGGTGAAGGTCGCGGCCTGGCCGCGTTCGTCGATGACAGTCAGGGCAATGCGCACCTGCGTGGGCAGGTATTTCAGGCCGTCTGCCCCCATTGTGTTCCATTCTTCTTTCCACTCCTTTTTCTTATAGTCGTAGTAGCTGAGTTTCACACTGGCCACCGCCGGACACAGCACGTAGGTTTCACCGGGAATCTTTGTGGGGTCCTTGGTTTCCAGACGGCGAGTTTCCCGGCGCATCAGGTTGGTGATCATGCGATCGTCGGGGTCGGGCTCGGAAAAGTAGCTGACCACCGCGGTGTCGGCTTCGCGCTGGTCCGCGCGCAGGCGTTGGTGGCCAAACCATGAGAAGCGCAACTCGTCTAGGTCGGCGTGGCTCGTGCCCACGAACATGGTGCGCTGTTCTTCCACGCCCATCTTTTCGGAAGCCGAGAGGAAGGCCATTTCCACCTCCCGGGTCATGCGCATGAGCGCCACGCGAATGGTGTGGGTCCGTTCTTGCGCGTCCTCCATGTGCTTCTTCACCCGCGCCGTCTGGCTGAAGGAGCCCCACATTAGCGCGGTCATGAAGCTCATGATGGAGAGTGCCAGCATCACCTCGATCAGGGTGAAGCCGCTGGTTTGGGCAAGCCTTGGCCGCCTCATCGGATAATCCCCTGCGAAAGGCCCGATGCCGAGGTGCCTCCGCCCAACCCCGTCGATCCCCCGGGCAGCGTCTTGGTGCCTGTCGTCGTCGCCGTCGTGCTGGCGGCCGAGCCTCCCTGCAATGCCATGTCGAGCTTCGATGGGTCAGTGAGGAAGTTCACGATCGCGAAAACCTGCTCCGGCAGCCCAGGCTCATTCCACTTGACCTTGACTGTCAGGCGACGGACCGACTCCTCCAATCCGACGCGGATCGGTTCCATCAGCGTGGTCATGAAATTGCCCATGAAACCGGCCAGAATTTCCATGGGATTGGTGGATTGGGTCTTCTTTTGCGCCGCCTGTTCCACCTGCTGGGTCGCACCGGTGGGCAGCTTGACGCGCTCGACGGCGGCGTACCACTTGAAGTGAGGAAACCCCTCCTCGGTGAAATCGCCCTCGTCCTCGCCCTCCATCTCGCTGAACCCAATTTCCAGGATGTTTTGCTCAATGAACGAGATCTTGGTCCGGGCCAGGAAGGTGGCGGCGGTCACCATGCGCGAGTGGTGGGTGGCGCGTACGTCGCCGGTCACTGTGCGCGTGAGAATGACCAGGGCGATGGCCAAGATGGCGATGGAGATCATCACTTCGAGCAGCGAGAAGCCATTGTCATTGACATGGGAACCCTGGGAGGGTTCGCTTCGCCCTTCGGCCCCCCACCCGCCACCCCCACCCCGCTCGCTTCGCTCGGCCTCGCCAACCCTCCCGCGCTCTGGCTCCAGGCCTGCATCAGCAGGCCGTGGGCAAAGCCCGCCTTCGCCAACGCGATCATGGAAACCGTGAAAGCGCTCGCGGCTCCCCACGCGAGTACGCCGGCTCATGGGACGATCTCCTTATCCTCATCGTCGTACTGCTTTTGCAGGGGCGGCTCGACGTACGAGTTCTTGATCTGCACACGGCCGGTCAAGGGATGCACCACCAGGGAGTAGAACGCCTCGCGTTTTTTGTCGGTGAGGTGTACGATGGCAGCCTCGGTCATCCCGAGAGGGAAGAAGTAGATGTAGCCCTGTCCGACATCGAGCGGCTCGGCCAGTCGCGGGGTGTAGACGTCGGCGATCCGCGCGCCGTTGAGGTCTACCGGCCGTATTGCCATCTCCTTGAAAGCACCAAACTGTGCACGCTTGGGGCGGAACGGCTCCGGCTTATAGCGCGCCTGCATTTCTTCCAGGCCCGCCTTCTCCTCCGCGCGCTTTTGCGCCTCCTCGGCCTCCTTGGCGAGCTTGGTGGCTTCCTTCTGGCGCGACTCCTCGGTCTCGCGGCCGCCCGCCATGATGAAGCGGTCGTCCGTCACCTCGGCCCAGTAGCGGCCCTTGTCTATGTCCAACACCAACCGATGAACCTTCCCCGTGGTCGAGGCGCGGTCGAAGAGATAGCGGACGGCGCCCGCCATCTTGCTGGCCGAGGAACGGAGATCGCTCTTGGCCAGAGAGCGAATACTCGCCGCGGCAGAGCCGACCAGCAAGGCGATGAGGACCATCACCACCATCAACTCGATCAAGGTTACGCCGGCGTCGCCAGGGCGAGCCGGAGCAGGGGCGGCATATGTGCGTCGTTCGGTCACTACTCCAGGGCCTTGATGTCGTCGGCCGTACCCTCGGTGCCATCAGGCCCCACCGAGATCACGTCGATGCCATCGGTATTGATTTGCCCCGGGCAACGCATGATGAAGTCCTTGTTCCAGGGGTCCTTTTGTCTTCGGGGCATGTACTTCTGCGCCACCAGATCATCCATGCTCTTGGGACACTCATTGTTGTTGTCCATCATGTACTGCTGCGCCTTCTGCATGATCTCGTTGACCTGGATGCGGGCGGTCTTGACCTGGCCCTTCTTGAAGTAATTGAACGCGCCCACACCCACGGCCCCCATGATGAGGGCGATGAGCGCGAACACGATCATGATCTCCATGAGGGTCATGCCCAAGTCACGGGAACGTTTGCGCGCTGGGGATGCGCGCCCGGCAAGTGCTGCCTCCGTCTGATCTTCGCGTGCGTTCTTCATGCCTCTCTCCTTGTTGGTAGAAACCTTCGTTATTGGACCATCTGCCCCATGTCCATGATGGGGACCAAAACCGAGAAAATGATAAACCCGATGCCCACGGCCATTATGAGGATCATGATCGGAGCCAGCAGCGAGGTCAGCCTGCCCACCTCCATCTCAACGTCCCGCTCGTAGGCGCCGGCCACGTTCTCCAACATGGCCTCCAGTTGCCCGGAGCGTTCGCCCACCGCCACCATGTGGCACATCATCGAGGGGAACTGGCCCGACTTCTTCAGAGTCGCCGCAATGGACTCGCCCTCGCGGATGGCCACGCGCGCATCTTCAATGACTTTCTCCAGCACCGTGTTGTTGAGCACGCGCTTGACAATGTCCAGCGCGGTCAGCACTGGCACGCCGGAGGCCAACATGGTGGCCAGGGTGCGCGCAAAGCGGGCCACGGCCAGCAGCCGGATGAGACGCCCGACGATAAGGATGCGCAACTTTATCCGGTCCATCAAGGCGCGGCCTTTGGGCTTGCGCGCCCAGCGCCGCAACAAAAGGAATGCGCCGATCAACGACGGCAGTATCAGCCACCAGTAGCTCCCTGCGATCGTCGCCACGGCGATGAGGAGCTGCGTGTTCCAGGGCAGGGCTTTGCCCGCGTCGGCAAAGATGCCGGCGATGGGCGGCACCACCACCACCATGAGCACGGTCATGACGCCAGTGCCGACCACGGCCATCAGGATGGGATAGGCCATGGCGCTCGCCACCTTGGAGCGCAGCTCATTTTGTGAGTCGAGGAAGTCGGCCATGCGTGCCAGCACGGCGTCCAGGTTGCCGGCGCTCTCGCCCGAGCGGACCATGTTGACGTAAAGCTCGGGGAACACAGCGCCGTACTCGGCCATGGCATCGGCCAGCGCGCTGCCCTCGTTCACCTTCTGGCGGATGCCAGCCAAGATCATCTGCAGCTTGCGGTGATCCGACTGCTCGGCCAGGGCCCCGAGCGCCTCGGCCAGAGGAATCCCCGCGTGAATCAAGGTGGCGAGCTGGCGGGTGAAGATTGCCACATCTTGCGCGCGCACGCGCTCGAACCAGCGCTTGATGTCGACCTCGCGCCTCAGGCCCTTGCTCCCGCTGGCGGACGCGGCCACCGCTTGCTTGCTCTGCTGGCCCGCCACCACCTCGTGCAACTCGGTGATGAACACGCTCTCTTTGCGCAGGATCTGGCGTAGCGCCTTGGGGCCGTCCGCCTCGCGGTTGCCGGTGGCCGGCTTGCCGGCGGCGCTGATACCTTTCCATGCGTAAAGCGGCACGTTCTTGCTCCCTCGTCCTAGGTCTCGTCTCCGGTGGTGATCATGAGCACCTCGGCTGGGCTGGTCATGCCGGCTAGCACCTTCTGCGCGCCATCCTCGCGCAAGGTGCGCATGCCGCCGCCCTCGATGGCCGCGCGCTTGATGGTGCCGGCGTCGGCGTTCTTGATGGCGAGCTGGCGGGTTTGCTCGTCCACCATCAGAAGCTCATAGATCGCGGTTCGGCCCTTGTAACCGGCGTTTAGGCAACTCTGACAGCCTCCCTCACGTGCCCGGTAGAGCATGCCTGGTGGGGGCGGCACACCCTCACCCTTGAAGCGCACTCGGCGCGCCTGGCCGGCAAAGAACTTGGTCGGGTCGAGATTCAGGCTGAGCAAGTCTTCCTCGGTGGGCCGGTAGGCCTCGCAGCAATCGCGACACAGCCGACGCACCAGGCGCTGGGCCAAGAGAGCCATCAGCGACGAAGCCACCAGGAACGGCTGCACACCCAGATCCACCAAGCGGGTAATCCCGCCGGCCGCGTCGTTGGTGTGGATGGTGGACAGCACCAGGTGGCCGGTGAGCGAGGCCTGGATGGCGATCTCGGCGGTCTCCAAATCCCGGATTTCTCCTACCATGATCACGTCCGGATCGTGGCGCAAGAAGGAACGCAAGCCATTGGCAAAGGTGAGATCAATCTTTTCGTTCACCGCCACCTGCGAGATGCCGTCGAGTTGGTATTCGACCGGATCCTCGATGGTGAGGATGTTGAGATCGGGCGAGTTGATCTTGGCCAGGCAGGCATAGAGGGTAGTGGTCTTGCCCGAACCGGTGGGCCCCGTAACCAACATGATGCCGTGTGGCCGGTGGATGAGATCGTCCATCTGGCGCAGGTGATCATCGCCGAACCCAATGTCGGCCAAGTCGTGCAGGATGTTCTCGCGGTCGAGCAAACGAATCGTGATGCGTTCGCCTCCCTTGACCGTGGGCGCGGTGGCCACGCGCATGTCGATCTCTTTGCCCGCGATCTTGCGCCGGATACGACCGTCTTGTGGCAGGCGCTTCTCCGCGATGTTGAGCCCGGCCATGATCTTCACGCGCGAGATGATCGAGGGAATGAACTGGCGGGCCGCCCGCCGCGTCTCATACAGCACACCGTCGATGCGGTAGCGGACGATGACGTCTTTCTCGCCTGGTTCGATGTGGATGTCGCTGGCCCGTTCCTTGACGGCGTTGAACATCAGCGCGTTGACCCAGCGGATGATGGGGGCCTCGTCGTTGACGTCGAGGATGTCCACCAACTCTTCGGCCGTGCCCATCTCGTCCTCGCCCTCGCCTTCGCCCAGGGTGCCCGCGTCCTGCCTGCGACCGTACACCTGGTTGACGGCGTCCAGGATCTTGTTGCTGGGGACCAGCAGGGGGGCAACGTCGCCCCCCACCGTTCCGCGCAGGTCGTCCAACCCGCCCACGTCCAGCGGGTCGGCGGTGGCCACTGTGACCGTGGTCCCGTCCTTCTTGACCGGCAGCAAGCGGTGCTGTTTGGCAAACGCGATGGGTACCAGGCTGGCCAGGTCGGCGTCGATCTGTTTGACGTCCAAGTCGGCCGAGAAAGGGATACCGAGCTGGGTGCCGAGCGCGCGCAGCACGTCTTCCTCGCTCACGGCGCGCGCCTTTTGCAAGATCTCTCCAATACGACCACCCTCACTCGACTGCTGGGCAAGGGCCTGCTCCACTGCCTCACTAGTGACGGCGCCTGCCGCAAGCAAGATCTCGCCAAGCCGCTTGCCGGCCATCCCTATTCCTCGGCCGGCGCGGAAGCCGGCTTGCCGGAAGTTTCTCCCGGTGGTGGGGGCGTGACAGGAGGGGCGGTCGGCGACGCCTTGCTCGCGGGCGCGACAGGAGGGGCGGTCGGCGACGCCTTGCTCGCGGGCGCGACGGACGGGGCGGTCGGGGACGTCTTGCTCGATGCCGCGGTTGCCGTCTTGCGCGGTGTCTTGCGTTTGGCTCTCGCCGGACGCAGCGCCGGCGCCGTCTTCGGCGCGGGGGCTAGCATCTCCTCGGCGGGCGCCTCTTCACTAGTCTCGTCGGCCGGTGTGGCCGGGCTGCTCTCTTCCGCCTCAGGCACCGGCGCGGGCGGAGCTTTGGCCGCAGCCGGCTCGATGGATGTCGAATCCTCGCTCTCGTCGCGCTCTCGGATTTGGCGCAACTCCCGCTCTTCATCCTCCATGTCCCGGACGGCCTTGTTGATTTCCTCCAGCATTCCGCGCTTGCGCCGGAAATCCAGATCCTTGTCCAACGCGACGCGATCCTCCAGTGCGCTGTAACGCTCGATGAACTCGCGTCGCTCGCGCATCTTCTTCTCTGCTACCCGTCGCAGATCCGACAAATCAGAGATCACGTAGGGCGTGATCGCTATCATGATGTTGGTCTTCTTCAAGTCCTTGCTGGTGCTGCGAAAGAAGAAACCAATGACCGGGATGTCGCCCAAGATTGGGACTTTGGTCACGGTTTCGCTGGACCGGTCGCTCATCAGGCCGCCGATCACTACGGTCTGCTGATCGCGCGCCACCACCGTGGTCTTGGTCGACCGCTTCGATGTCGCCGGTCCGAGGCCGTTGTAGTTCGCCGCCTCGACGTCGGAGACTTCCTGTTCGACGTCCAACCGGATCACGTTGTGTTCGTTCACGCTGGGCAGGAGCTTGAGCTTGAGCGCCACGTCCTGGCGGTTGACCGACAAATATGGTGTTACCGTCGTCGCGCCGGTCAGCGCGGTGCCCATCATGGCGCCCGGGAAGGGCAGGTTCTCACCCACGGTGATTTCACCCTCTTGATTGTTCATGATGAGAATGTGTGGGTTGGAGAGCACGTTAACGTCGTTGTTGGTCTGGAGAAGCTGCAGGAACACGCCGAACGAGGGGATGTTCACGTTGAGAACGCCGAATAGCTTGGTCTGACTCGGGTCAATGCCGGGCCCGAACAGCGCCGCGCTCAGGCCGCCCATGTTGCTGAGCAAGGTCTTGGGATCGAAGGCGGCGCCCAAGGTCTGGTTGGCGTTGAACCCGCCCAGTGCGAGACTCTGCGCTCCCGCGATGCTCTCCCCCGCGCCTGCGTGGTACGAGATGCCCGTCTGACGGGCCTTGTCGGTAGTGACCTCGAGAATGAGGGCCTCGATGAACACCTGCTTGCGGGGCGCATCCAGCTTCTCGATCACCCGGCGCAGGGCCTGGAAATCCTTGAACGACGACATGACCAGCAGCGAGTTGGTGGGCGCGTCGAAGGTGATGCGCACATCGCCCTCGAACATGAGCGAGCTTTGATTGCCTTGTTGGTTCTGAGCTGGAGCGGCGGCAGTCGGTGTGGTGCCCCCCCGGCGCCGGACGCCGGTGCTCAGCGAGCCCACCACCTGCACGCCGGTGATGGCACTCAGGGTGGCCGCCAGTTCATCGCAGTTGGCGTTAGCACAGTTATAGACGTGAAAGCGGACCTCGGCCCCGCCGCGCACCGATTCCTCGGGCGAGACGTCCAATTTGTGGACTAGAACCACCAGCCAGTCGTAGGCGCGCTGGTTGGCCACGACGATGAGGCTGTTGGACCTTTCGTCGGGGACGATCTTGGTGATGGTCATTTCCGTCGACAGATCGCCGGGCGGGCCGGGCTGCGGTTTGGGCGGGCTCGGGGGCGGCGAGCCGGGCTGGCGTTTCTGGCCGGATCCCAATTGCTGAACCGGCATGATTTCTGCGATCCGGCCGGCCATATCGATGGCCGCAGTGTTCTTGATCCGGATTATCCAGATCTTGTCGCGATTGGCCGACGGGGTGTCGAACTGCTTGATGATGGACACCAGGCGGTCGATGTTTTCCGCCTGATCGCTGATGATGAGCGACGATCGGTAGGAAATGATGTCGCCCGACTCGCTCTTCAAGCGGTTGAGCACCGAGTTCGTGAGATCGTTGGTGTCCAGATAGGACACGCGCACCAGCTTGGTGACGTATCGCTTGTCGTGGGGCACTCGCTCATTGGCACCCACAAAGGGCAGGGTGGTGAAGCGCGCCCGGGACGATTCGACGATGCGCAGGAACTTGCCCGAAGGCTCGACCGTCAAGCCGACGGATTCCAGCGCGGCGAAGAAGAGCCGATAGGCCTCCTCGGGGGTGATGAGCTCGGGTGCGATCACGGTGACCTTCTTGCCCTGCAGCGAGATGGAGACTAGAAATTGCGAACAGGTGATACTCGAGATCCAGCCGATGAGATCGATGACATCGGTTTCCGGCTTGAGGTTCAGCTTCACGATGCGTTTGCCGGGAGGGAGTTTCTTGCACGAGTTGAACTCCTTCTCGCCCGGCAGTTCCACCACGCCGGGCGCGCCGGCTTTGGCGGATCCCGCGGTCGGTGGGGTGGCTGGAGCTGGCGGAGGCGCGGGCGGGGTTGGTGCAGGATTCGCACCCGGGGTACTCGGTCGCAACGGCAGACGGGGCAAGAGCCGCGATGGCCGGGGTGGCGGAGGAGGAGGCGCAGGCATGGGCGGCGTCTGCGCATACGCCGACGGTCCCGCTGCGAGAAGCGCCACCAGGTGGGCGACAAGGGCGACGACGCTGGTGTGGGCCAGTGTGCCGCGGCGATGGCACGCGCCGGAAAGCGTTGCACGCTCGTGAGAGTCCCTGTTCCTAGTATTTCGTTTCATCGGATGTTGTAGTCCTCTGTGAGTTTTTGGCCGTTGCGCTCCATGCCCAGGGACAGGTGGCTGGCCGATTTGAGCTTGGCGTAGACCTCGAGGGCCTTTTCGGGACTGGTGATCTCAAGGCCGTTGATGGACGAGATCACGTCTCCGTTCTGCATCCCGATCTTGGCGAACGGTCCGTCGGGCTTCACCGCATAGAGCCGGAAGCCGGCCGCCTTGCCGTCGCGCATTTCGGGAACGATGCGCGCTGAACGCGAGAGCAGCGACATGTTGCCCAGCACTGACTCCAGCGTGTTGCGTTGGATTTCGAAAGAGCGCTCGCCGGTCTTCTTGATGCCGCGGTCCATTTCGACCGAGAGAGGATCGGTTCCGCCGGCTGCCGAGGCCGCGGGAGGTGGTGCGGGCGGCGCGGGCTTTTCGAAGAGGTCCAGGAACTCGGTCTTGCCAGCATTGTCGAGGTAGATTCGGGTTTCCTGGATTTCAATGACCGTAGCCCCGTGGACCTTGCCGCCCACCGGGTATGGCCCGATGTACTTGATCTCAGTGTCGCGGATAACGGCAAGCGACCACTTGATACCGTTTGGCGGCGGTGCATACATGATGGCCAGCAGCGCGAGGGGGAGCTGGGTCTTGACCGCCTCCACCGTGCCGGAACCTTCGCCGACCCCGCCATCAGGATGGGCTTCGTCGATGATCGGAGGACAGGTTGAACAGAAGATGTTCCGCCTGAGAATCCCTTCCGGCTCTTTGCTGCTGGCAGTGGTGGGCTCGGGTCGGCGCGGTTTGCTGGCGACGGGCGGCGAGGAAGGCATCGACGCGACCACCTTCGACTCGACCGCGCTCGAGGCCGCGTTGCCGAGAAAAGTTGCGCACAGGGCGACGACGGCCAAGTCGAGCGCCCAGAGGTATTTTCTCAGAAGAGTTTCCACGGCTTGCTTGGGCGCAAGAGCAACACCGGGGCCAGCCGGGCCGTGCAAAAACCTTAATAGATCAAACTAGTTACGGTTCGCGACCGTTCACTTTGCCTGCCAATTTGGCACTTGTCCCAGCCGAGCGCGCTAGGATGGCTCCGTCTCTGCGTCGTCGGCTCTGGTCTCAGCCGTCGTCCTTTCCTTCTCCGCCTCGACGTCTTGAGCTGGTGTCCCTTCTTTCTCTTCTTCCAGGCGTCGGTAGATGGTCCGGGTCGCTATCCCCAGCAACTGTGCGCACAGGCGCTTGTCGCCTCCCACGTGGCCCAAAGTTGCGTGGATCACGCGTCGTTCGATTTCTCCGAGCGGCGTCCCGATAGCGAAGGTAATGCTCCTTCCGTCGCTGGCATTGCCTTGACCCGTGCGCACCTCGACGGGCAAATCGTCCAACTCCACGGCGGTCCCGCGCGACAAGACCACGGCGCGCTCGATTGTGTTCTCCAGCTCGCGCACGTTACCCGGCCAGTCGTAGCGAACCAGAGCCTCGGCCGCGGGCCGGGCGAAACCCGCCAGATGGCGGCCGTTGCGCTCGCCGAAGAAACGCAGGAAATGCTCGGCCAGAAGGGGAATGTCGTCGCGCCGTTCGCGCAGGGGCGGCACGCGCAAGGCGATGACATTGAGACGGTAGTAGAGATCCTCCCGAAAACGACCCTCTCGGACCGCGCTGCGCAGGTCCTGGTTGGTGGCCGCGACCAAGCGCAAGTCAACCTTGGCTGCCCGGCCGCCCAAACGCTCCACCTCGCCTTCTTGCAGCACGCGCAGCAACTTTACCTGTACGTGGGTGGGGATTTCGCCGATCTCGTCAAGGAAGAGAGTACCCCCGTCGGCCTGCAGAAAGCGGCCGTCGTGCCGCTGGATGGCCCCGGTGAACGCCCCGCGTTCGTAGCCAAATAGCTCGGCTTCGAGAATCGTCTCAGGCAGTGCCGCGCAGTTTACCGGAACGAAGGGACCCGACGCGCGCGGCGAGGCGGCGTGAATGGCCCGTGCCAGCAGTTCTTTTCCGGTTCCCGATTCGCCCAAGAGCAACACGGTGGCCATGGACGGCGCCGCCTGCATCACTGTCTCCATGGTTCTGCGCCAGGCGAGCGACTGGCCGATGAGCGTCTTCTGCCGCTCGGCGGCCAGTTGGGCGCGCAACGAGCGGTTTTCCTGCAGGAGATTGTGTTTCTCCAGCGCCTTGCCGACTGCACGAACGACATGGGCGCGTTTGAGCGGTTTGGTGACGAAGTCGTAGGCACCCTGCCTCATGGCATCTACGGCATTCTCCACCGAGCCGTACGCGGTCATGAGGATGGTCTCGGTTTCCGGCGAGATGCTGCGGCTGGCTTTGAGCAGATCCAAGCCAGACATGCCCGGCATGATCAAGTCAGTGAGCACCACTGACACCGGCTCGCGGCGCAAGATATCGAGCGCTTCTCCCCCGCTGCGCGCCGTCAGCACACGCAGAGACTCGCGCTCGAAGATTTTACTCAACGAGTCGACGATCCCCGGCTCATCGTCCACGACCAAGATGGTCGGGGCGGCGGAATCTCGGGCCGCGGTGGCTTGGTCTTCACTTGTCACGTCTGCAGCTCCTTGCTCCTCTCTTCAAAGCGCATGCCAGGAGCATCCGACTCGGCTGACGTCGCACAACCAGCCGCAAACACGACGCTATCTGATCGCGACATTCTGGCAAAGTTGATCGCGTGCCATCTTGACACAGTTCCAGCCGATCCGCCCGTCTTCCTGTCACTTTGGCAGACGTGGGCTCGGGGAGCCAGACGTTAGCTACTTCACCACAGTCTCGCCCCCGGGCCGCTGGCCCGGATCCTTCAGGCGTGAAACTGACAAATCCGAGCCCGGTTTTCTGCTCCACCAAGCCACAGTGCACACTAAGAAGATCAAAAGTTACAGTCGAGTTTCAGGCTAGAGAACACGGAGGCCGGAAGGAAGGAATGGGTTCGGACCGGACAGGAGCCCACCCCGTCTTCTTTCCGGTCCGACTCTGTGACCTCTGTGGCCTCCGTGGTGAAATAGCTAGCTTTCTCGCCGCTCAGGGCGTGACCGGGCCAACGAATGTGGTGATGCTGGATGCGGCGAGGGTGACATTCACCGTCGTGCCAGCCGTCACCGCGCCTACGTTGGCGAGGTTCTCACTCGCTGAAGTGCGGTAGCTGGTCAACGCGCCGAAGCGTCCCGTGTCGATGGTCAGAGCGAGCGGAACCTGGGATGTGCCAGCGTTGATCGCCACCACCGCGACTTGGTCTCCGGTTGGGTTCTTGAAGGCGGACAGATACACGTTGGTGGCCGGATTGGCCACGGCATCGACCCGGATCCAGTCAGGACGAATGAAGCGGCTGTACTGGCCAAGGGCGTAGAGACGCTTGGGCTGTGTGCCACTTGTCTGCGCGAGACAGCCGTTGCCAGCGCCCCACGCCCACCAGTAGAGAAACGCGCTCATCTCGGCGACCACCAGGTCCATGTGAACCAGCCGCGCGACGATGAGCGCGTCGGTGATGCTGGTGTCGCCGGTCCACGCTGCGGTACTGAACTCGGTCATCCAGATCCGTTTGTCTGCGGCCAGCGAGTTGGTCAGCGTCGGTGGCGTGTACGATGTCGCGTTGCTCTTTCCGAATTCGTACTGGTGAACCCCCACGACGCCCAACAAGTCTGAGGTGTTCGAGTCGTTGAGCGTGGGAAGAATGAGATCCTCTTTCACATTCTGGAACTCGGGCGCCATGATCTTCAGGTTGGGCAACTGAGTGAACACGCCCTTCTTGGTGAACTCCGTCTTCAAAATGGCGAAGAAGTCGTGGAACTGCGCGGCCGTCCAGTCAGCCGATTCGTACGTGCATTGGAAGTTCGGTTCGTTTTGCAACGAGAGGACCGACAGGTCGACCCCGAACTTTGCCTTGTATCCCAAGACATAGTCCGCCAAGACGTCGGCGTAGTCAGCGTAGTGGTTGGGATCAAGGGTTCCGCCCACCTCGGGCGTGTTGTAGTTCATGGTCTTGTAGCTGTCGCTCACCTTCCATTTGCTGACGCTGTTGTTGGGTGGCGTCCAAGGCGTGCTCATGAACTTCGTCACCTGATAGTCCGCCCCGCTGGCCTTGATGTCGCTGAGCAGCGCGCTAGTATTGTTCAGATCCCAGTTCGACCAATTGAGCGAGAAGGTCTTGCTGCCGTCACTGTTGGCGGTGTACTGGTAGGTTCCGTCGCTGTTCTTGTTGATGAATTTGTCGTCGTTCTTGGGATTTTCTCGAAAGGGGACGCGATTGCGCAGAAGCGACAGCCCCGCCCCCTTGCTGACGCTGAAGAGGGCGTCGTAGACGGCGGTCTTGGCCGACGCGCTGGGGGGATACAACCAGGCGTTGCTGACACCGAATCCATCGATCACCTGCTTGGCCTGCGAGAACCTCACATTTGCGCCGGAGCTGGCCGTGCCTGCCCCACCAGCGCTGGTTCCGCCCGCGCTGGTCGTTCCACCCGTGGTCGTGGTGCCTCCCGTCGGGGCTCCGGTGGTGCCCGAAGTGCCGCCGGTCCTGGTCGCGCCCGAAGTGCCGCCGGTCCTAGGCGCGCCCGCGGTGCCGCCGGTCACGGGGGTGCCCGTGGTGCCGCCGGTCACGAGGGTGCCCGTGGTGCCGCCGGTCACGGGGGTGCCCGTGGTGCCGCCGGTTCTAGCCGTTCCACCCGTCGAAGGAAGACCACCCGTAGCCGTTTCGGTTGAGCCTCCTTCTGAGCCTCCCGCGCCGCCCGCGCGCGAAACACCGCCCGTGCCCCCGGCGCCGGACGCGTCAAGCGCAGAACTTGAACCGCCCGTATCGATCGACGCTGTGGCCGCGTCCGGTTCGGGCGCAGCGGATCCGTCTCGGGAAGCGGATCCTCCGTGGCACCCAGCGACGATAGCTGCGAAAGCTAGAAGGGAGAAAGTGCCAACTACCTGCATACGCCGTTCTTGCAGGTGGCTGGCGTGGGACACACAGTGCCGCACGCACCGCAGTTTGCGCTGTCGCTGCCCAAGTTCGAGCAGCTCCCGCTGCAGTCGGCGAGGCCTGGCCCGCACGAAGAGCAGCAGCGGAAACCGGTGTCAGGATACGAGAAGTTCTGTGCAAGCGTGGCGGCCATGAAGGTGCAACCCAGACCGACGGAGAAGCTGTCGAATGCGCCTCCTCGGATGGTGTAGACGTTGCGTCCATCGGCCAGGGTACTGCGCAGATCGTCGGTCCATTCGGCCAGGTTGCCACTCATGTCAAAGACCGCCTCGCCGGTGCTGGCCGGGTCGAGATCCCCGGAAGTGATGCATTTGTTGAACGAGCCCACGGTCGCAGCCGCGTTGAGGTTTGCCTCGGCGCCGTTGCACAGGGTCGCATCGTAGGTTGAACCGTAGGGGTAGCAACCGTTGGTACAGATGTTTCCAAGCGTGCAGGCAAAGCCCCATTCGTCGGTGGTCACGGCATCGTTGTTGCGCGTGACTTTGCACAGGCGCATACCGGCGGCCCGGCAAGCGGCGTCGGCCGCCGCCCAGGTCACCGAACCCCAGGGCAGAGTACCGGTGCCGGTTGCGCTGGTTTGGCGCGAGCAGGCGCGCGCGGAAGAAGAGCCGGCGGAGGTCGCGTTCGCATCGACCCGGCTGGCCTCGTAGCTGTAGATGTAGTAGCCGTTGCTTGGCGCGCCCGTGGCCGTGACGTGGACCACGGCATCGCGCACACCTTTGCACTCCTGGCCCGCGCACTGGGCAAGTCCTAGCCCGGGCGGGTTGTCCCAGCTCTCGTCAGTGAGCCCGTCGCAGTCGTTGTCTTTGCCGTCACAGATCTCGTCGGTCGGTGTGGCGGCTGCCGAGCCGGACAGATCACAGGCCGGGGCCAGGGTCTTGTCGGCTTGGCACTTCATGGTTCCGGAACGGCGGCATTCACCCAGGGCCGCGGTGTCGCTGCACGGCGTGCCCAGGACGGTGGACGCGAACTCGTCCACCGCGCCATCACAGTCGTTGTCCAGTCCGTCGCACCATGATTCCTGCGCTATGATTTGGTTGGGGCCGGTAAGCTGTACAGTGGCCGGGTAGTTGCAGATCCAGCTCGGCTTACTGGCGCCGGATGGGGTGGTGCACACCGGGAAACTCGCGTCACCGGGGAAGACCTTCGAGCCGCCTGGACCCTTGCCACACTCGCCGGCTTGCCGGCAGAAGTTGACTGTGGGCTGGATCATGCCTGGGTCATTCCCGTCGGTGAGCCCGTTGCAATCGTTGTCCTTGCCGTCACAGACTTCGGGTCCATCGGGCGTGCACGCGTATTCGCAGCCGTTGCTCGGGTTGCTGTCGGCATCGGTCCAACCGGTCTGGCAAGGACCCATTTGACATTGACCTTTGCTGCACAGCCCGATCGCATGTGGGTAGGTGCAGGCGACATCGCAGCTGCCGCAGTGTCGTGGATCAGTCTGCAAGTCGAAGTCTTCGTCGACCGAGCCGTCGCAGTCGTTGTCCTTTCCGTCGCAGACTTCGAGTTGCGGTGTCACCGCGCCCGTACAGACCAAAGACCCGGCCGTGCACACCCAGGCGCCGAGAGCGCACTGACCGGTGCAGGCTCCGGTCTGCAGGCTGCAGCCGGCGGCGCCCGTCGGATAGCAGGGCTTGCCCAAGTTGGGATCGCTCTCGTCGATGAGGCCGTTGCAGTTGTTGTCGATTCCGTCGCAGACTTCCTCGCTGGCTTGCCCTGCGCCCACGCAAATGGGCGTACCGGCGATGCAGGTCAGAACACCTGTCAGGCACCCGTTTCCGCCGCAAGGTCGACCTACGTCCGTCGCCCCATCGTCGATGGTGCCATCACAGTCATTATCCTTGCCGTCGCAGATCTCGACACTGTTGTTGCTCGGCGTGCAGGCATACTCGCACCCATTCTCAGGCTTGCCGTCGACATCAAAGTAGCCAGGCAGGCAGGCGAACCCGCACTGCCCCCGCTGGCAGCTTCCACTGGCGTGGGCAAAGCTGCACACATTGGCGCACTGGCCGCAGTTGGCCGCGTCATTCTGCAGGTCGAAGCCTTCGTCGATGAGGCCGTTGCAGTTGTTGTCCGCGCCGTCGCAGATCTCGACGCCGCCGTTGCTCTGCAGGCATTCGCAGCCGTTTCCCGGCTGGCCGTCGAGATCCACGTAGCCGGGATTGCAGGTCCCCACCCCGCACAGGCCAGCCACACACGCCGCTTGAGCGTGGGGAGGAATCGCGCAGATGTTTCCGCACGCTCCGCAGTTCTCTGGGTCAGTCTGAAAATTGGCCCCAGGACAAAGTCCGCCATCAAGCGAGGTCCCGAGGTTTGCATCTGAACCTGACCCGCCATCAGCGGAGCGGCCTGCGTCCTTGTTCGACGGGTTGACGGAGAAGCCGTCTCTCGTCTCGGCATCCACGACAGCCGCGCTGATGGGCACATCGGTGATGCGTTGCTGGCAGGCGCCCAGAGCCAGTGCGAGGGCCAGGGCGTGGCGGAAGCCGGTACGGCCCACGGCCCCTGCCATCTGCCACGGCTTGCCCCCTTGAACGCCCGAGGTGTCGGAGCTGCTCTGACCAAGGGTACGAGTCGCAGTCACTTCCATGGGAACCCCTAGTCTACAGTCTCTCGACGGGCGCTGTAAATCTCAACCGTTTCGAGATGCTCCCTCGTTCGATCGTCATGCCTGCACAGCCGCCCGCGGCGGCCGAGGGAGGGTCGGGCTTGCCGGCATGATTTTCTGGCGGCGCTTGTCTAGGTACATCTGGTGGTCGGCCACGCGCATGAGCTGGTCGCAGGTGGTGCCATCCTCGGGATAGTCGGCGAATCCAAAGCTCAGGCCGATTGAGAAGGGAGCGCCGGTGCGGGTCTCGGACAGCGCCGCACCCAGCCGCGCCAGCAGCGGCTCGGCTCCGGATACCCCGATTTCGGGGAAGAGCGCCGCGAACTCGTCGCCCCCGACCCGGCAGATCACGTCGTGGGCGCGCAGCGAGCGTTCGAGAAGTTCGGCCACCCAGCGCAGAACCAGATCCCCTTCTTCGTAGCCGTGGGCGTCATTGATGGCCGCAAGATCGTTGACATCGACCATCATGATGCCGAAGTGGCGCTGCGGCTGGCGATGGGCGCGGCTCAGCTCCTCGGTGAGACGCTCGGTGAAGTAGCGGCGGTTCCACAGTCCGGTAAGCTCGTCGCGGTAGGCGAGGGTGCGACAGGCCTCCAATCTGGCAAGCTCGCGCCGCAGATCCGCATTCTCGCACAGCAGGTCTTTCATGCTGGGCGGTGCAACTCGATTCGAATCCTTGCGTCCCACAACAGATCTTCTAGCAAAAAGGTCGCCGGTGTGCCAACGCGGCCCCGTATAATTCATCGCGGAACCATGTCCTTTCGCGCCGCAATCCTCTTCGATCTCGACGGAACCCTGGTCGACACCGAGCGCGACAACGTGGAGTCGGTCGTACTGGCCTTGCGGCACTGGCAGGTCGAGCTCGACGGTGACGAGCGTCACTTCGTGGTCGGCCATTCCTGGAATGAGATCTACGCCATGCTTCGCCACGACCATGGGCTGCAGGTGGGCATGGACGAGGTCATCGCGCGGGCGGTGGAGGAGAAACGGCAACTCCTGGCGCACAAGGGATACCAGCCCCTGCCGGGGGTGCGCGACGCCGTCAAGCGTCTCGGCCGTCGCGCGGATTTGGCCGTGGTCTCGGGCGCCAGCCGGGTTGAAGTGCACGAGGCCGTCGCCGGGCTGGGGATGCTCGGCGATTTTCGGGTCTTGCTCGGGGCCGAGGACTACAGCAAGGGCAAACCGGATCCCGAGCCGTATCTGATCGCGATGCGCTTGCTCGCCGTGCCACCGGCCGCCTGCATCGTGGTGGAGGATGCTGAGCCCGGCATTCTGGCAGGACGGGCTGCGGGCGCGCATGTGATCGCGGTCCGTGCCGCCAACTACCTCGGATACGACCAGTCGTCGGCGGATGTTGTCCTTGACACCCTCGACGGCATGACCGACGAGTTGTGCGATCGGTTGCTGGCGCGGACCAAGACGATCGCAGTTAGCTAGCAGGCGTCGCCGTGTTCGATCATTTGCCTGCCGACGTCGTGCTCTTCGAAGTCGGGCCGCGCGATGGCCTGCAGAACGAAACCCGCCTGGTTGCGACCACAGACAAGGTCGCGCTCATCGACGCGCTCTCGGGCTGCGGCCTGCGCGCCATCGAGATCACGAGCTTCGTCAATCCGCAGTGGGTTCCGCAACTGGCTGATGCGGGCGAGGTGGCGCGGCAGGTTGTCCGCCGTCCTGGAATCATCTATTCGGCGCTGGTGCCCAACCCACAGGGCCTGGCCGCGGCGCAGGCGGCGGCGATGCCAGAGATCGCGGTGTTTCTTTCCGCGTCCGAAAGCCACAACCGCAAGAACGTGAACAAGAGCATCGCGGAGACGCTGCGGGTTCTTGGGCAGGTTGTGCCCAGTGCGCGTTCGGCTGGCATGCGCGTGCGTGGCTATGTTTCGACCGTGTACGGCTGCCCCTACCAGGGCGCGGTCGACCCAGCCAAGGCGGTAGAATTGGTGGCCGCCCTGCGCGCGGTGGGCTGCTACCAGGTTTCTTTGGGCGACACCATCGGCGTGGCCAACCCGCGCCAGGTGCGCGACGTTCTCTCGCTGGTCCTGGCCGACACGCCTAGTGAGGCCGTGGCGGTGCATTTTCACGACACGCGCGGCACCGCCCTGGCCAACATTCTGGTGGCACTGGAGATGGGCATCACCAGCATCGACACGGCGTTGGGCGGGTTGGGTGGCTGCCCGTTTGCGCCAGGTGCATCAGGCAACGTGGCCACGGAAGACGTGGTGAACATGCTGGAAGGCATGGGAGTGAAGACCGGAGTCGATCTCGACAAACTGATCGCTTGTTCGGGCCTGGCGGCCAGCCTGGTGGGACACGAAATGCCGTCGCGCTACTATCGCGCGGCCATCGGCTCGCGCCTGCATGCCGGCGGGGGAGGCAGAGGATAGGCGCCGTTCAATTCAACCTGGCTTGGAACGCAGAACATTCGTGGCTTCCCATTCCTGGTTGACCTGATTGGCTTCCTCGATCGAGCGGTGCTTGTGCAGCCCAGGCGGAAAATGCACGGGGCAGAGGCGGGCAGAGAGATCCCATACGGACGCGATAGTTGGCCAGAGCCGAGGGTCGTTTGGGTCGAGCCAGACGGTGCCCTCCATCTCGGCGGCTGATCGGAATCGGCGGATAGGCATGCTAGTCCTTGATGTTGAACTGGCGTCGCAGGCGATCGGCGTCGGCCCGATCCTGCGGCCGAACCGTGTCCTTCTTCATCAGGAAGAGCATCCGGGGCGTTGCCACCGGCACGCGAATCCCTTCTACGAGACGTTCCTCGACCTCGATGTCCTCGAAGCGGAAGGCCTCGCCCAGGCGGCTCAGGATGTCGATGTGGAAAGTTCCCGACGGTGGAACGTACTGGATTGCCGGATACTCACCGGCTAGATCCACGGAACTGATTCCCGCGATCTCCGGATCGTCGAAGACCGATCGCAGCGCGGCGCGGAGTTGGCCAATGTTTTCCTCGTCGGCAGCAACGAAGATGTCGAGATCTTGGGTGGCCCGAGGGGCCACAGAGGCCGGAAAGAAAGGGTTTCGGATCTGGATCCGAACCCTTTTTTCCTTCCGGTCCGTCTCTGTGATCTCTGTGGCCTCTAGCCTGAAACTCGACTGTAACTGTTTGATCTTCTTAGTGTGCACTGTGGCTTGGTGGAGCAGAAAACCGGGCTCGGATTTGTCAGTTTCACGCCTGAAGGATCCGGGCCA
>Ga0182027_10001771_pt1 | contig 35522 bp, 37 predicted proteins | sample 712E1DmetaG_FD_121300 | JGI IMG/M metagenome (GOLD analysis project Ga0182027, IMG submission 121300) | Permafrost microbial communities from Stordalen Mire, Sweden - 712E1D metaG (Illumina Assembly) | ecosystem: Environmental > Terrestrial > Soil > Wetlands > Permafrost | place: Sweden...
ATTCCACTATCGTGCTAACCTGCTAATGGTTTGATCGGTAAACAAAAATGAATCGCCGATATAACATAAACATAAGCTGATGTTTAATTGTGGATTAATGAATATTGCGGATTGCGGATTGCGGATTGCGGATTGCGGATGTAAGAGTATTGCGGATTGCGGATTGCGGATGTAAGAGTATTGCGGATTGCGGATTTGCGATTGCGGGTGTATGAATATTGCGGATTGCGGATTAGCGATTGCGGATTTATCAATGCACACCGAAATCACATAATCAACAATCCGCAATCCGAAATCCGAAATCAACAATCCGAATTCCGAAATCTCATAATAATAGCAAAATGACAAAAGAAGAACTCAAAATAAGAACCAGACAATTTGCTTTAATGATAATTAAATTGGTTGAAGATCTGCCAAATACAAAAGCTGGACAAACAATAGGGAATCAGTTAATTCGTTCAGGAACTTCCGTTGGAGCAAATTATCGCGCTGCATGTAGAGCTAGAAGCAATGCAGATTTCATTTCCAAAATAACCATCGTTGAGGAAGAGTCCGATGAAACACTTTTCTGGCTTGAATTAATTACCGAAGCCAATCTGCTAAAAAAAGAAAAAATAGAAAAAATTCTAAAGGAAGCCGATGAACTCACTGCAATTTTTACCTCATCAGGTAAAACAGCTCGTCAAAACAATCCCAAATCATCAAAATTACGAATGTGAGATTGAAAGTATGTGAATGTATGAATATTGCGGATTGCGGATTTGCGATTGCGAATTTATCAATGTACACCGAAATCACATAATCAACAATCCGCAATCCGAAATCCGAAATCCGAAATCGCCAATCCCAAATCCGAAATCAAATAATCATGTCTCAAAGTGCTAAAAATTCCGATTTAATTTTAATTGCAATACCACGCAATAACAGAATTAAGAATAAAAACTTCATGCTGGTTATGAATTTGCAGATTACAGAAATGAACCAATATGGGTTTTCTGATATTAAAATCGATGGACCTCAGTTTATCAACCTACTTAGAAGCATTTCTGAAAACTCAGAATTTCTGAAACGTAATGTTGAAGATTCCGAAAATAAGTCAATATATTATAGGAAAAAAAAGGTCAGAGCTTTGCACATTGTTAAACGAAAGGATCTCTCTGAAAGGGAGATTGAACTAATGGAAAGAATTGTAAGCGGTTTGTCTAATCAGGAAATTGCAGATGATCTTGGTCTTCGCCTTAATACCGTTAAAAGTCATTTACAAAGAATCTATATTATTTTTGATGTTACAAATCGTCACGCAGCAAAAGTTGAGTTTTTGAAAAGACTTGGCAAAAGTGAAATATTACCATTTGATGAATAAATAAAATTTTACGCCCTAATAGCATGGTCAGTCTTTGAAATGCAAATTCCCTCATTATCATACCGATATTTATAAATTACCAGATCCTTTTCATTTTTAATGAGAAACAAGAGAGAACAAAAGCGACTCTGATCGATTAAAACATTATTAAAATTTAAACACATATCCATTAAAAGAAAATTAAAAAACAGATATGACGTGTAAAATCTTATGTTTGTATTTCTATTGTTCTTTCATTTGCATTGTGAACATGCTGGAGTTAAGGATCATTAAGAATCCTTACCAGACTCAGAATAAATATCCTTTGAATTTTAAAGTCGATCATGCCTTCAGAAATAGTTTATTATATAACAAAGTACGGGTATCTGGCTATTTTTATTCTGGTTTTTCTCCAGGAAATAGGTATGCCTAATCCAATTCCCAATGAGTTACTGCTTGTTTTCTCAGGCTATTTATCATTTAAGGGACTTCTCTTTCTCCCCTTTGTAATATTAACTGCAATATCTGCCGATTTTATTGGAACAAACATCCTCTATTTTCTTTTTTACAAAACAGGTGCACTAATAATCCGGAAAAAACCTAAATGGGTTCCTTTATCTGCCGGTTTGATGGACCGGCTCACAAATAAAATCTCGAAGGAAGGGCAGTTAAGAATATATATTTTCCGGCTTACACCTTTTACCAGAGGATATACCTCGGTTATTACCGGACTGCTTCAGATAAAACCTAATGTATTCCTGCCCATAGCATTGATTACTTCCATTTCCTGGGCCACAATTTATGTTGTAATTGGTCATTTAATTGGTCCTTCCTGGAATCTGCTGACTAAGAATATTGAAAGTTTCAAATATTTACTGATTGCTATCCTTGCTGTTATATTAAGCCTGTTTATTGTTCTTTACTATAGCAGGAGAAGAACAAAACTTAGAGTAAAAGAGGATATAAATGATTTCAAAACAATTTGAAATTTTTGTGTTTTCTCTTCAAAATTCAAAAATATGTTATGAAAATTCATGTTATTTCCGAAACGCCATTTCTTATGAAAGCGACAGGTGTTCATACTGCTTTCATGGATCATATCGAGTTATTAAAGGAGAAAGATGACATTGAGGTCGTTATCAACAATGAAGGAACTGGTGATATATTTCATGGCCATACATACGGACTTTATTATCTCTGGAAAGGAAGAAAATATAAAGGAAGAAGAGTATTCACAGCGCATGTGATACCTGATTCAATTAAAGGATCTTTGCCTTTATGGCAACTTTTTATGCCGTTTATCAGATTCGGTCTGAAAATAGTATATTCTTATGCAGATGTTTGTATTGCTATCTCGCCTATGGTCGAAAAAGCTATAAAAGAAACAGGCGCCAGAACAAATATTGTGAAAATATATAACCCGGTGCATATCGATACCTGGAAAAGGACGGAACAGAACCGGAAAACAGGAAGGCAGATGCTTGGTATAAATGAAGCTGAATTTGTCGTTCTGGGTGTAGGCCAATTAACAGGAAGAAAAGGTATTGATGATTTTCTTGATATAGCAGAAGAAATACCTTATGTAAAATTTGTCTGGGCCGGAGGCAGACCTTTCGGGGGTCTGACTGAGGGGATTAACAGAATAAATGAAAGATTAATACATTCAGGGAAAAATTTCATTAATGCTGGACAAATTGAACTGGATAATATGCCTCTTATTTATGCAGCTGCAGATCTGATGCTGTTTCCATCATTTCAGGAGAATTGTCCGCTTGCGCCAATCGAAGCTGCTGCCTGTGGAATGCCGGTGATCTACAGAGATATTGAAGAATACAGCTCCTTATATGAAAACCCCTATTTAAAAGCGTTTAACAAAGAAGAATTTATCATTCTTACAAAAAGAATGATCCATGATAAAAACTTTTATAATGAGGGCCTTGAAATATCCGAACGCTTATTAACACAGTTCAATAAAGATATTATCAGAACAAAACTCATCGATATTTATCAGGGTTTATTAACCCATTATCAGTCAACCATGCTGGAGTTATCTTACCTGGGTTAGAAAGAATAAAAAAGACAGATGTGCCTTATGCAATGGTCTTAAATAGCTCTGACAGCCATAATCGCAATTAAGAGAAATAACGTTGAAATAATTACAGCAGGTTTCCATTTAAGCTCAAATGACTTTTTAGCCTGATTCCCTATTATTCTTGTAACCAGAGCCAAAAAAATGAATCTGATTCCCTGACCTATCAGTGTGACAAGCAAAAAGATGAATATATTAATATCAAACAGACCTGCCGAAAGTGAAAATATACCATATGGAAGTGGAAGGAATGATGCTATAAGCAATATCCACAAATCCCATCTCTCATAAAGAATCTGAATTTTATGATAACCATCCTGGGAAAAACCAGGGATATTATTAAGGAGGAATTGCACTATTCCAGTTACATCTCCATTCGGATTAAGCCAGGCAAAATAGCCGACAAAATATCCTGCCAAAGCGCCTGCCATAGTTCCCAGAATAGCGTACAATATATACTTTAAAACCTTTGAAGTATTCAACAAAGTCAATACTGAAAAAAAAGTCGAAGTCGGCAATGGGAAAAAGGAGGCATCGGCAAAAGTAAAAATAAATAATGCCCTTGACCCCCATTTTGTTTTCGCCCATTGCAAACTCCGGATATGTAACCTCTTAAACCAACCTTTCATTTTACATTTGCTTTACGATACAGAGCAGTATTGTTTTGTACAATATCTGCTATCTCTCTGAATCTTTTAAATATGCTTCTGCTTCAAGCCAGTCATTTTCAGCAGTGCCATTCTCCCCACGGTCAATTCGCTGATGATAGATTTCTGCAGCTTTTTCACGGATCTCATCTTCGCCTGGAACAGATTTACTGTTAATAACAATTTTACTCTTCTCTTGTTCTTTATTCCCGGAAGTTTTTCCGGGTCTGCTAATTGTTTTTGAAGTCTTCATGTTTTACAATTTTAATAAAGTGAAACGCTAATTTATTGTGGCAAATGTATCATCGATTATTCATTGGTAACAAAATTTCCTGATTCATTATTATTAAGATTTTGTTAAGAGGAAAATGTACTGAATCAGAAGCGATCCCTAACACGATTATATTGCACCTGTTTCCTTCAACTTTATTGCGGGGGTCCTCATCTGTAAACATCGTAAGTTTTATATTATTGACACTCCTTTATTAAGTTGCTGCTGATTAGACTTCCTCATATCATGGATTGTTTGTTTCCGGAAAGGAAGTTTCACTTTAAAAGTAGAGCCTTTACCCGGTTCGCTTTCGAGGTCAATTGAACCATTTAACTTATCAACAATAGTTTTTGTAATGAAAAGACCTAAACCGGAGGAAGATTCATTACCAGTCGGACGCGCACTTAATCTTTGAAATTTACCGAATATTTTTTTAAGATCCGATTCTGAAAATCCAGGACCCTGATCCTTAACCGTGATTTCAATATAATGATCATCCTTTTTCAACATCACATTGATTGTTTTGAATTCTTCCGAATATTTAATGGCATTGGAAAGTAAATTCTCAATTACTTCTTTAATTTTTATTCGGTCAGATGTAATGTGAACAGGAAAACTCAGAATCTCATAATCAAGTCTTTGGTTTTTCTTTGCAGCAGATAATTCAAAGCTTTTAATTACTGAAAGAACAAGCTCATTAATATCAAAGTTGGAAAAATCAAGTTTATATTTAATCGAATCGTTAATTGCGGTAACAAGAAAACTGTTGACAAGATCCTCCATCTGAGAGGCTGTTTTATGAATATATATCGCATATTCTTTACTTTTCGTAATATCATCTGTTTCTGACATTAAATCTGAGAATCCAAGGATAGTACCTATGGGGTTACGCAAGTCATGTGTAGCTATGGCCAGAACCTCTTTTTTAAATTCATTGGCCTGTATCAACAGCTCATTCATTAGTGTCTGTATAGTATTTTGGGCCAGAATCAAATGATAAAAATCAAGCAACCGGTAATCTCTTTTTCCACAGTTGACAATAATCGGTTCAAAAATATCAGACCCGTCACGGTTAAGCGCTTTGTTCGTAGCGACTATAATGGTTGTAGATGAACTTAGGATCAGGTATTTCCCGGTAGGTTCATCATTGAAAAATGAATCAATCCTTCTTTTTGAATAGAGGTCATACATAAATTGCTTGCTCATTGTTTCGAAAAATTTTGTTCTGGACAACAAACCAAAAAACTGACCTTCTTTTAATAAAATCAACCCCGGAGTATTCTTATCCTTTTCAAAGATGTGATACACAGTGAAGACCATGTCAGACAGATCTGCTGTGGAATTATTCAGCTCCAGATCACTTAAAACCGAATTGATATGCAATTGATGGTCCATCTAACCTGTTTTACAAAAAAACAATCAAATCTCAAAGAATGTGCTAAGTACTTTTCTGAACTCATCTTTATAAATAGGCTTTGCAACATATCCATCGCATCCCGATTCAATTGCCCTGGTTCTTTCATCAGTGAGTGCATATGCCGATTGTGCAATAATTGGCAGATCAGGACGTTTTTTCTTGATAGTTTTTGTCGCTTCATATCCGTCAGTATATGGCAATCTGATATCCATCAGAACCAGGTCAATCTCATGATTTGAGAGTGCCATTTCAATAGCTTCATTGCCATCTTTAGCCCATAAAACCTTAAATCCCAATGGTTCCAAAAGCGCCTTGAGATAAATATAATTCATCTCATTATCTTCAACAATCAAAGAAGTTTTTAAAAGACCTGTTTTCTTTCTGACCAGCGATGTCAAAATCGGATTTTTTTCACTATTTATATCCGGCAAAGTAAAGAAGAATGTAGTACCTATGCCTGGTTGCGATTCCAGCCAGATGCTTCCTCCCATCATTTCCACGTAGGTTTTTGCTATAGTAAGACCTAATCCTGTTCCTCCATACTCCTGAGATATCTGAATATCAGCCTGACAAAATGGTTGAAATATGATTTCATGTTGGAAATGAGAAATTCCTATTCCGGTATCTTTTACATAAAACTCAACAGATGAATCGAGAACTTTATACCCAAATTCCACAAACCCTGAATGAGTAAAACGAAAAGCATTATCAATCAGGTTGGTAATTATCTTTGCAAGCTTCGTCTTGTCAGTTTTCAGAGTTTGTTCACTGATTGTGTTTTCGGGATTAATCCGGAAATCCAGATTCTTCTTTTCTGCAACTGATGAGAATTTCTCAAAAATCTCTATAATAAGTTCATTGATATTGACCTGGCTTGTTTCCATATTAACCTGTCCCGATTCAATTTTAGCTATATCCAGGATATCATTTACTCTGCTTAACAATTGATTACAACATAGCTGAATACCTTCCTTATATTCTTCACGTGTGGCAATATCAAGATCTGTTTCTGTTAATAAATGTGCAAACCCGACAATACCATTCATTGGTGTGCGTATCTCATGACTCATATTCGATACGAAAGCAGCTTTCAAACGGTCTGATTCTTCGGCTTTATCTCTCGCTTTTATTAATTCATCCTCAACTTTCCTTTGCAGGGTAAGATCCTGAATTATACCATAATATTTCTCCAGACGGGGATCGTATTCTGTATGCGATCTTATGTAAACCAGATTGCCATCATTTCTCCGGTGGATCTTAAATTCAACTTCGTATTTACCTCCGTTTGAATTGAGAGTCTCAAACATTTTATCCACATTTGGACTATATTCAGTGAAATAAATAGTATAAACATCTTTCAACGATAACTCAACTTCATCAAGTCCGAAGATTGCCTTTGCTCCCTCGGAAACCCAAAGTTTATCTTTCATGGCATCATATTCCCAATATCCCATTCGTCCTATTGACTCTGACTGCTTGAGCAAGGACTTTTTGTTCTGCAACTCCTGAATTGATCCTTTGTAGGACGAAATATCATGTAAAAAGGCAAATAACAAATTGTGTCGCTCATTTTTAAATACATAGCTCTTAATCTCGAATGTAACTTTTTGCCCGTCTTTCTTCTGAACGACAGCCTCCCATATCAGGTTGTTTTCACTATGATGTTTCCTTATATTTGTTTCGACTGATGAAATATTTTCAGGAGCATATATGCTGATGTGGTTCAACTGAAAAAGCTCATCCCTGGTATATCCAAGGCTATCACAAAAGAACTTGTTAAAATCGACAAAGGAATCTGCAATATAGTCCTCCTCAATCTTGATCAGAAAAACGGGATCACGATGATTTCCCAGAATAAACCTGAACATATCCCTTTCTTCACGATGCTCGAGTAATAAATCGTCCATGGAAGGAGACTTTGTGGAAGGAATAACATCTGAGAATACGACATTAGTGTCGTTGATTTTTGCGTTCATAACACAAATTTTTTAAAATAGTTCCAACAAAGTTACTGGATAAACCAGGCTAAATAGCTATTTAATAATTTATTAACCAACATTTAATATCTGTAATCAATTGGCTGTTTTAAATATCAGATTCTTTGTCATTAATCCTTGACCAGTACATTTTTTGCTCAGATTTTTGTCCTTTCAAAGACACTATTTCAAAAATGTAATAAAAAAGTAACCTTGTTTTAATCTTTCAACAAATGCATTAGTTATACCTTTAATTCCTTAATGCATTATCAGGTTCATAATTTCAATTTTCTGGTACAATCTATTTGTTATTGTACTGAAAATAAGGTGACAGAGTATAGTCCAATGCGTTGACTGATTAATAAATAAAAACAACCTATAATGAAAACTTCTCTACATTGGAAAAATGAGCTGTTCACCGGCACTTGTAAGATTTATTCAGAAGATACTCTTGTTGGTTATCTGAATGAGAGATCGTGGAGCATATACTCTGAAGGTGAGTTAAATGGTGAAAAGTATCTCTTTAAAACCAAAGGATTCTTTAATCGGGAGACACAGATATATAAAATTGAGAATGATATTCTTATTGGAAAAATAACCTATAACACATGGAGGAGAAAAGCCGAAATAGAATATTCAGGCAAAGTTTATTCCTGGAGCTTCATTAATGCATTTAGTACTCTCTGGATTCTTCAGGATGATGAAGGTTTTATGATCAGATATAATAGTTCCTGCTCCAAAGGGACCATCGAGTCTGATATGCAAAACAACCTTCTTACGCTTACAGGTATATTCATCAGAAATTACTTATCTAAAACCTCGGTGGCTTTCGTTATAACTGTTTTTCTTCCTTTTTTAATAATGATATTTAATGTATAATCTCAAAAAAGCATTTGAAGGGATGATCAATAAAATCCGTAAAATAAAATTAGAAATCATTGGAGTACCAAAAGTATTTTATAGCAGGACAAGTATTGCTGACAAATAAGAATTAATAATGATAGTAGAGTATTTATCTGATTTTTGAAGAGATATTGAGTTTACAGAGATATAGAATGGAAATTTATATATTCTTATATTTTAAAAATGATTAATAATTTAAATACTCTTTTTAGGAAACCTTCCGAAAAACTATTTAATTCATATAATCATATTAAAAATTGAAAGGAGACAATATTATCTTATCCTTCATAACCTTAATCCATTCCCAAAATGAACAGAATTCAGAACAGAAAAGCATTATTAGTAATTGACGTTCAGGAAAACTTAGTAAATCCAAATTCAAAAATCCATATTGACCCAATTGGTATTGACCTATTCTTTGATAATGTTAACAAAGCTGTTTCCAGATTTAATAATAATGAAGATGATGTTATATATGTAGTAAATGAATGGACAAACCCAATTCAAAATTGGATGACAGGTAATGTATGTAAAAAGGGAGGAAAAGGAATAGGTCTTGACAAGAGATTGATGATAATTAATGACAAGATTTATTCTAAGTCCAAACCAAACTCTCTGACAAATAAGAATTTATTAAAATATCTGAAAGAAAATGAAATTTCCGATATTTATGTTGCCGGACTGCTTGCTGAAGGTTGTGTTAAAGCTACGGTAAAAGGATTGAAATCAGAGAAAATCAATGTATTTGTGATTGAAGATGCTTTAGGGTCAAAAAGCCAAAAGAATAAAAATGCCGTACTTGATTATTTTGATAAGCATGATATAAGGAGAGTAAAAGTTATTGAAATATGACACAGCTATTAAAGACTCATTCATAAAATTCCTATCATTTGAAAAACTTAAAAAACTATGCCATGGATAGACTAAATATTCTTTGGACAACAGACAATAAAGAAACTGTTCTTCATATGTTGGTAATGTATGCGACTAATTCAAGATTAAATGGATGGTGGCAGGAAGTCAATTTGATAATCTGGGGTGCATCAGCCAAATTGGTTGGAACAGATAACCAGATCCAAGCAGAAGTTATAGAAATGATGAATCATGGAATATCAATTGAGGCATGCAAAGCCTGTTGTGATAATTTGGGTGTGACGGATAAATTAATTGAACTTGGGGTTAGTGTCAGATATATGGGTGAAGCATTGACTGGTTACATTAAATCTGGAGAAATAGTACTTACCATATAAAAATGCGAAAGGCAGCCAATCATTTAATGCAATTTGAAATTTGAATGCATGAATAAAATATCCACACGAAGGTTGATAATTCTGACCTCACCAATATTTGTCTTGATTTTCGGAAATCTGGCTGCAAAACTTTTTCATAATGCACTCGGTAAATGGGCATGGTTGGGATATTTCCCGGTTTATTGGAGTATGCTTTTCCTGTTAATGTACTTGGCTGGAAACAAGGAAAATCAACGATTGTGGTTCAGAAAATCACAAGGTAGTTACTGGTGGGCAATATTAGCCATTGGTATAGGCATTATTTCTTTCCCTATGCTCCTTATACCCAACATCCATATGATGCACTCAGTTATGCTTGTAATCACTTGGTTCGTTTTTGCCATAATAAACTCCCCATTGGAAGAGGCATTTTGGAGAGGTTTTCTATTGGATGAGACCGCTCACTTTCCAAGGGTTTATGGAGTTATATATTCATCTTTTTTATTCACGGCAATCCACCCTTTGAATCTTGGAATATTTTCGAAGATTCAGTCATTTAACCAATCCAGACCAATGGCTTTAGTGCCTTTCATAGTTATACTACTCATTCTATCTCTTGTTTGGAGTTTGCTTTATGTAAAAACAAAAAGTCTCCGGCTGTCAATATTTTCTCATATTCTTACCGACCTTGGCAACCTGTCAGTTTTTTTATTTATGAATATGGTCACAATATAAAAAGGGAATACTAAAATGAAGAAAATAAACTTTAAAAAAATCATTATCAGGTTATTTTTTGTTCTAGTGCTGATAATCACTGGCTTTTTTGTAACAATGCCACTGCTTATCATGAAAAGTTAATTGCATAAACATGTGAATTTTGCAAAAACATGGAAGGCAGAGGATTTTAGCTTGGTCATGCTAATTTTTTCAAAGAGTATGGCTATGCGACTATCCTATTTGATATGCGTGCACATGGAGAAAGTGACGGAGATATGATTTGTGTGGCTTCAAAGAATATCTTGACACAAAAGCAATCGTGAAGTATATAAAAGAAAAACAATTGTATAATAATGTCCCAATAGTTGTTTTTGGATTGTCAATGGGAGGTGTGGTGGTTATAAATTCTATAGGTGAAATCCCTGACCACAAAATGGAAATAAAATTCAGACTTATTTTGTTATAACAAGCTAAACCATTATGAAAACCAATCAAGAGATAAACCAACTTTTAAAAAAATGGCTTTGGGTTTCATTTAGCATTGTCATTTCCGGATTATGCTGGTACTTTTCTAATGGATTAACGGGAGAATACTGGTATCTGTTATGGATAGCCCCAATTCCGATTATCTATATTTCAATAAAAGCTACAGGTAGACAAACATTTTTTATTTCGTTTATCTCTTATTTGATTGGACGGTTAAGTTGGTTTGTATATCTGGTGTCAGTTGCTACATTAATTCCTGCCATATTTTTTACACTTATTCTTTCCTTTTCTTTTGCTTTAATATTGGTACTTACAAGGAAAGTAATTTTTAAAACAATCTTATGGTTGTCTGTTCTTGCCTTCCCTGTCTTCTTCACGGCATATGAATTTTTGATGCTTAGATTCTCTGCTGATGGCACAGCTACAAGTATTGCTTATTCGCAATCAAACGTATTACCAGTTATTCAGATAGCTTCAATAACCGGTATTTTGGGAATTACCTTTATGGTTACTTTTATTCCGTCAGCTATTGCAGTTTGCCTGGCATTTATAAAACAAAAAAGTAAGATCCGGTTTATTTTGATTTCTTCAGGTGTAATATTGCTATCTGTTTTATTATTCGGAATCCTTAGAATAAATTACAATTCTGACAAAAACTCAGTAAAAGCAGGACTCGTTGTTCTGGAAGAGAAATATCATGATATATCGAAGCATCCGGATTTTTTAAAAGATACTCTGGTGACCAGATTATATGCAAATGAGATTTCAAAACTGGCAGAGCAAGGTGCTAAAATGATTGTCCTGCCTGAGAGAGCAATCAATATTAATAAGGAAACAGAAAATATTATAATCGGAATGTTGAGCAATGCAGCTTTAAAGAATCAAGTTTATATCATTACAGGATACACAAACTTTAAAAATAAGCAAGAATTTAATTCCGCTTTGGTTATAAATGATGAAGGTAAAATAGTTGCCGATTATAATAAAGTCCATCTCGTAACAGGATTGGAAAACAGATTTACACATGGGGGAGAGATTGGATTATTTAAAAAGCAAGACATCCAGATGGGGATATCAATTTGCAAAGACCTTGATTTTCCTGCCTATATTAGAAAATATGGCAAAGCGGATTTAAACGTTTTGACCATTCCGGCATGGGATTTTGGAATTGATGATTGGTTGCATTCACGAATGTCAATATTAAGATGCGTAGAAAATGGTTTCTCAGAAATAAGAACGGCAAGGGAAGGAAGGTTGACCATCAGTGATTGCTATGGTCGGGTTAATTATGAATCAGGTTGTTCCAACCGGCAAAAATCAACACTAATAGGAAATGTATCATTACAAAAAATAAGTACCTTTTATACATGTTTTGGTGATTGGTTTGGAATTCTGGTTCTGATAACTGCAATCTGTTTTGTAATTGTTATAGTAAGAAATAAAAGTGAGAATATATGAAAAAAAATCCATTTATTGCCGCATTCCTATCTTTAATAGTACCAGGATTAGGTCAAATTTATTGTGGTGAAGGGAAGAAAGGAGCAACGATTATTTTTGCTGCAATAGTAATCGCCAATTTGAATATCATAATATTGCCATTGATTGCAATGGCAAATCCGAATTTACCGATGCATGCAAATAATGCAAATGAAGTTTGGAAATACTGGATTCCAAGGATTACTCATGATATTGCTTCCCTTTGGAGCATTGTATTCTGGCTATGGGCAGTTATTGATGCTTTTAACATCTCCGGAAAACAATAAACTGGGAATAATAATTAACAGGGATATAACTGGCGGTAATTATGTTTTTTACATGACTAAGTAGAATATTTGAAATCATGGGTGTAAAACAAGGGCTAAAATGAAAACCAGACATCACTGATTATCGAATTATTTAAAATCAATCAATTTTCAAAATATAAAAAGCAACATCTTCTTTCGGGAGTTTTATTTCCTTTCGCCTTATTAATTCATCTGTTGCCTCAGTATAAATGAAATGATATACCCAGATAAAGTATTCTTCAAAACTGATTTCTTTTGAATATATACTCTTATTATAATTTGACTGAATCTGATTTTTGTTTTGATTCAGGATTTTTATCAAAGTTGGTTCAAATGAATCTGCAATTTTCTGTAATAGATCATAATCTTTACTCCCCAGGATAGGGCATGGAACCTGATTAACCATCTTTGAAATAGCATATTCTTTTTTTAATGTCTGGTTCAAATCCAGAACTTCTTTAGAATATCTCATGTTCCCGTATCGGCAAATAGTAAACGTACCAGCATTTTCCATCTGGTTCCAAAAATACCGAATGCTTCTAAATTTGTTCCCTTTTGCTTTTCCTGGAATGATACATAATAGTTTTTCCCGTGTCTCTGGGTCCTTGATGATTTTAAAAATTCATTCTCTACATTATTGATCTGCCAGTTATCAAGGAGCACATCACTCAGAATAAGAAGAGAAACTTCTTCAAATTTATATGCCTTAAGCGCTTCATTCTTTTTAACCTCTTGTTCAACGACCTTTGATCTTTTCTGAATACTGTCGGCTGTTTGTTTTACAATGGAATATAATTGCTTGTTTATTTCTAAACCATCATTAATTGAGCAGACAAAGACATTTGGATGTAAACTGCCATTATTTCCTGACTTAATAAAATTTGCGTTTTTCAGAATCCCGATCTTTGTTGAAAAAGTTTTGTCATCCCATTTAAAATATTTCTGAATCTCATTTGAAGCTATTCCCTGATGAAGTAACACCAGAATCTCACGAAGAAAATCTTTTTCAGTATTAAAGTTTGGGAAATTGTTGCCGCTACTTATCATTTTAAATTCATACTGCCCTGACAGGATTTCATCAATGAATCTTTGACCCTGTCCGGACATTGAGGGAAGGTTTAAAAATAAAAATGCCAGATTGCAAATCAGAATTTTCATTATAGGGTGTTTTAAAAGGTAATTTATAAGTTCTGAAAGGTTTGGTTTTATGCAAAAATATATAAAATAAAAAACCTGCATTCACAGAATTCTGATCTCTGAAATCAGTCTGTAAATGCAGGACTAACCAAACCTATGAAAAGTATGAAAAAAACTTATCTGTAACTTCTCCCGAAACTATATATTATATTTCCTTTTGTACCGACAAAGCATACTTTTATACTGTCGGCTTTGAGAGAAATAACTGAGAATCCGGGTTCTGATTTGCTGAATACCGAGATATCATTTGTGCTGCATGGGCGGGTCTCACCACCAGTACCTGTAACAATATAATCGACCTTACCACCTACTTCATGGAGGCGCTGGAAGTCATGATCATGTCCGCAGAAGTAAATTTGAGCATTATATTTTTCAAGCAAAGGTTTCACTCGTTCAATCATTTCTTTGGTATTTCCATGTGTCTTACTTGCCGAATAAACAGAATGATGACCGAAAACAAGTTTCCATTGTTCTTTTGAGTTTTCAAGCACTCCTTTCAGCCATTTTATCTCTTTTGCTGTATCCTGTCTGGCCACTTCAGGGTATTCATCCAGCCTGTTATGATATTCAGCCACCAGGGGAGGTGTATCCAGAAATATAAAACGGACTGAAACTGAATCATTTACTTTTTTGGCAAATGTGTAATAGTGGTCTGTCATCCGCCAGCGACGACTGATTTTTGAGTAATCAATCTCTGCCTGGGGACTGCCTCTGTAATCGTGATTTCCAAGAACCGGGTACCAGTCTACCTGGAGGGATAGTTCCTTGTACACATTCTCGTAGCTTATCATCCACAAAGGGTCCTGTGTTGAAGCAATACCATTGACTTGAAAATTATCACCACAGGAGGCTATAAACTTTGCTCCGACGCTGTCAGCCGTTTTGGCCATCTGGTCGGCTACTTCCTGCTGGTGTTTCAAACCGTTCCATCCCCAGTCGCTTACTATCATAAAATTGAAAGCTTTTTTGAAAGTGTTGGATGTTACAACAGATACAGATTCATTTTTTGTAACCGGAGTTACCGGTGTATTCGGTTTCTCTTGTCCGGTGCACGATGATAAAATAATGACCGAAACAAAGAGTGCATTTGATAAAACTCTATTTTTCATACTTTGTTTATTTGTTCATGACTAATTATGAATACTTTTATATTACTATTCAATTCAGAACCACAAGCTGAAAATGTTAAATCAGATTATTGTTCCGGGATTTAGTAATACTATTTTATTGATATATCGAGAATAACAAAGGTTCCGGGAATGATTTTAGGTTTTGCTCCATCCTTTGCAGAATCAAAATTTGCTGCGGGAAGATAAAGATGATGAGTCAGTCTGTTCACTGCAATAGTGCGTGCACCTTCCTGTGTGGGGAAGTTTTCCTGAACACTGAAATTGCCATCACCATTTTCTTTGACAACTGTTATGGTTTTGTTTCCGTTCGAGCTGAAGGCATATTTCAGAGCAGGATCAGCTGCAGCGCCATCAGGATCTTCACCGATAGGCAATGTGGTTATCACTTTCCCCGATATTGCATCTGTTACAACCATCAATTTGTTAGCGCATACACTGAATAACTCGTGAGTTTCATTATTTAATGCCAGACCAGTTGGCTCTTGTCCCGGTGAAATAGACCATACGTTTTCAACTACATTAGTGGAAGCATTTATAACAGCGATGCTGCTGGCACTTTCAAGATTAACATAGATTTTTCCTTTGCCGTCAGTAGCAGAAAACTCAGGATTTCCTGATAAAGTTATAGTTGCCACTATTTCATTTTTTTCGGCATTAATAACGGTTGCATTGTTTGAATGTCCGTTGAAAACAAAGACTTTCTGGCTGAAGGGATCGAAGAGAATAGCATCCGGACTTTTTCCATCAATTGCAAGCTTTTTAATTACTTCAAAAGTTTTGGTGTTGAATATAGTAACTGAGTTGTCATTTTTGGTGCTGATAAATCCTTTATGTAAAGAAGGAGCAATGGCAATGCCATGCACACCTTTTAGCCCAGTTATCTTTCCTATAACAATACCCTTGGTCTCGTCTAATACCTGAACCATGCTTCCGTGAGAAACATATAGACATGCGGCAGCGTCATCAGAGAAGAGATAATCCCATTTTTCATCTCCTTCTAGGTGTATTTTATTTATAATTTTAAAGTTTGAAGTTGTCTGGGCATATAAAGACAAAAGTGAACTTCCAAGAATTACAGTCAATATATATTTTAATATTTTCATCATAAATTGTTTTGAAAGTGGTGAAATTCTACTCTTTAAATATCATAACACAAATATGAATAATGATATATTTGTGAAATAGAAAGGGCTAACAGGCATCGTTGTTAGCCCTTTTTTAATTTAACTATATGAACTACTTCACGCCTTGTGCAGAAGATGGAAGGTGCTTATTACCATAATTATCGGTTGTGTAAGCTCCCATATCAGCATTAAGAACATCGCTTGTTGCGCCTGTAATAGTATAATAATTAGAGAGTTTGGTTGATCCGGCAAGAGTTGTGGTCCCTTTGCCTTTAGCCGGAGAATTTGCTGCCAAACTTGGAACGTTAATGTCAGAAAAAATTGGATTCACTATATCTACATTTTGATCCCATTTTGTAAAAACAGTATTGCATTTTGCAATACCTGAACCTGTAATATCTGTCGCAGAAGCTGCGATTTTGCCGGGAAATACATTTATGAACAATGAATCGTTTATTGCATAGACAAGATTGTTCCCAACCTTGCAATTAGCATAATCAGCTTTACTGGTAATATTGATACCATTTCTGCAGCCAACTAGTATGTTATTATAAATATTTGCAACTGCATTCTTATCAATTAATATCCCATTGGTGAATTCTCCAACCTTACGCCAGCCCCCATTAATGAAAGTGTTGTTAAAAATATTCATCGCAACCTGAGGAAGGCTGCTTCCTGTACTTAATTTAACGCAGTTGTTTGCGGCTGCCCATACATAATTGTAAGCGATGTCACCCATCACCCCTGATTTAATGTTCATTGATTCTCCATCCGGACCACCCAGATGTTGCATTACATTTCTTTTAATACTTACATGAATTTGTCCTGCCAGGTGAATTCCGTCATCAACACTCCCAAAGAACCAGTTGTTTTCAATTATAATTTTTGCACCATAATCATGAGCCTGTGTGCCCTCAATGTCAATGGCAGCTTGTGTGCTTAAATCTGCTGCCGGGCCACCGGTCCAATCAATGTGAGTATATTTGATCTGAACATTCAAGGCATTTGAGTCTGCCTGGATGCCACCCCAGTAACCAAATCCGAGGACCGGGCTGGCAAAGCTTGTGGTGAGTATTATAGGTTTTGCATCCGTACCTACGCAAATAAAATTACCGCTAACATTAAAAGAAAAATTGCCATTTGATTTTACAATTGCCCCTGGTTGAATGGTCAATGTGTCTCCTTTATTGATAGTTACATTGTCAACCAGATAATAGGTGGTGTCTTGTTTCATTACACCTTTGATTACACCTTTCAGGTTGTGACTAAGGCCGGTAAAAGCCAGAGGTGTCGGTGTAGGTGTTACAGTATCTTTTTTACAGGATACTACTGATAAGGTAAGTAATGCTATGATTACTAATAAAAGATTAATCTTCTTCATGCTTTTTTGTTTTAATGATTATAAATTAAATTTAATACCTATTAAAAAACTTCTCCATGATGTCAGTGTTCTGGTGTTAATGCCATTTTTAGTCTGAAAGCGGACACTTTCATTTAGCAGGTTGGCGCCTTTAAAATATATATAGGTCTTTTTAAACAACCGTTTTTCCAGACTTGCTCCTAAATCGTTATAAGCTAATTGATATCCGTCAAGACCATAATTGCTGCTTATGTTCACTAAATTTTTGCCTTGCATAGTATAGGTCACCTGACAAATTAACCCCGATCCGGAACTTCGGTATAACAATGCCAGGTTTATTATATTTGGAGATTGACCGGCAAGTGGGCGATCTTCAATTCTTGTAATAGTTGCACCTAGTCCATTATTTGCATCAGGTAAATTCCAGTTTTTCGGTTGAAGGATACTTGATTTTGTGTAGGTATAATTAGCGCTGATTCCAAAATTTCCGAAATACTTGATACTAACAAGTTCAAAACCGTAGTTTGTGCATTTATCAGCATTTGATACAGATCTGTCATTATTGCCATTGACTTGTTCTTCAATAGGGTTTTTCAGATATTTATAAAACAGACCTGCTGACAAGACTTCTTCACGTTCAGGATAAAACTCGTAACGGGTATCAAAACAGGTACCTGTAGTATGCTTTAGATCAGGGTTCCCTGAAGAATTCCCATTTGCGCTTCTGCTGGTATAAGGAACGGTTTCTGAAATATTCGGACGGTTAATAGCACGATATACTGAAAAACGCATGTTCTGTTTATCGCTTAATTGATAATTCAAATGCAGACTGGGTAAAAAATCCGAATAGTTCTGTGAAGCGCTCAATAGTTCTTTCTGACCATGAACCAGGCCATTATGCGTATTGGACTGTGATGTAATTTCAAATCTGATACCTGTTAATAATTGTAGTTTTCCAAAACTGGTCTTTGCCATCGCATAAGCAGCTCCTATATCTTCGATGGCCTTGAAATTTGCAGAGTTATATGTTGCATCACCCTGCAACTGCTGGTCATTTAACCACGTCAATAAATTCTCTTTAAATATTGTAACTACATCAGGATTAGGATAATTAGCAGTAGTTGTAAAATCTCTTTGATAATCATTTTCATTATTCATCAGGTGTTTGTACCTATCCATTCCACCAAACTTAAATTCAAATAAATGTCCTGAAATCAATGGTTTATAATTTATGTTTATATATGCTGACATTTCATCCTGATTGTTCCATTGCCATTGACGGTCAACTGCATCTTTATAATTGAGGTATTCCGGCTGCACATTCGGATGAATTACCTGGTTATAATTTACAGAAACATAATCCGGTGATTGAGACCCTGCAATGGAATATCCAATTGACCAGTCAAGGTTTAGCCTTTCTGAAAGAATATGGTTGCCATGCAGAACTGCATTTTCAAGACTCGACCTATCCATATTTGTAAAATCTCCGAAATAGAGCCTTCCTTTATTTATATCTGAGGTTGTGTCCTGTTCATGACGGGCTCTTATTTCATCCATATTGAAAAAGTTATTTGAAAAACTTATCTGATTCTTATCATTTAGCCAGTAGTCAAGTCTGACGACGAAGCCAATTCTTTTGATTTGATTATAAAGTTCTACTCTGTTCCAGGATGTAGTGTCCAGATTATTCGTATTTGGATTCAATGAAGTTCCTAAATAATTATTGACGGTTGCCTGATACGTGGTCTGCATTGTCCCTGAAACAAGTACTCCTAATTTCTTATTGAAAAACCTGTTTCCGTATGAAATACTTCCATTCAGATCCGGTGGAGCCTGGATTTGATTTAATACCAGGTTGGCTGTCGGAAAATCTGAGGGGCTAGTTATATAATCGGCGCCATGAATCTGGGCAGGATTCTTAATATTTACTGCCTTATAGTCGAAGGTTGAAAACTTGTGATCGAAAAGGTATTGGTTATAACCGGTTGCTATATCAACTGCCAATATAGCAGAATCCGGAGCATTCTTCATTACAAGATTGGCCAATCCTCCTAATCCTGAGGCTTCCATATCGGGAGTCAGCGCTTTTGTCACTTCAATGCGGCCGATGAAAATCGAAGGAAAAATATTCATAGGTACTGCCCTTGAAGATCCGCTGGTAGTTGGTACAATAGTTCCATTTACCAATGTGCTATTATATCTTGGAGACATGCCTCTTATAACTAATTGTGTATTGTTTCCGGAACTGTTCTTCATCATCGATACTCCTGAGACACGCTGCAATATGTTTGCAACATTGAGATCTGGCAGTGTTTCAATGGTTTTGGCTGAAATAATGCTTACAATATTTGAAGAGACCCTCTCATCATGCCTGGCGCTTGAATTGGTCTCTTTATTCTGAGTGGCCTGTACTACTACCTCGTCAATCTGTACATCAACAGGTGTTAGTTGAATATCAGCAACTATATTAAGGTCAGAAGATTTAAGATTGATTTTTTGCGGATCCGGACTTTTGTAACCAATATATCTGGCACTTATTGAATAGGTCCCCTGTTTGAGATTATTAAAAATATAGTTCCCTCCGGCATCTGAAACGGCTATTATATTTGTTCCAAGAATACTTACAACAGCCCCTTGAATAGTTATGTGAGTTTTAGAATCAATTACATGACCTTTTATGCTTGCTGCATTTAATGCAATTGAAATAACCAGGAATATTAAAACAAAGGATGATTTTAAAATATTCTGTTTGTTTATGTAGCCCATTTAAAGAAATAATAGATTTCTGGCAAATCTATTCTTAATAAAATACGACCGGGTTACATTGACATAATGTTATAATTAATTAGATATGTATAAAAGATTACAGATATTAAGGAATTGTAATATCCTGTAACATAATTGTTGCTTTATGGTAATTATAGCGCTGATTTATAGGGAAAACTGTATGATCTCAATGTTACATTTTGATAGTCATGTAGAGTTTTTTGAACATTCCGGGAACACCTGGATGCATTTTCTCAATCCCGATACGAATTTTGATTTTAAAACCCCAGAAATTGATAGTCTTTTAGTCAGTTATCTATTATTTCAAGTCCGGTGCTAAATAAGTTTAAGGAGTAAATATATTATTGATCCTATTATAGCAGAAACAGGGATTGTAAGGATCCATGCCCAGAAAATTCTGGTTGTTACTCCCCATTTAACTGCAGAAGCGCCCTTTATAGCACCCACACCTATGATTGAACCTGTAATTGTATGAGTAGTGCTTACCGGGATTCCGAAATGTGTTGCGCCAAATAACGTAAGCGCTCCGGCAGTTTCAGCACAAAATCCTTCAAAGGGTTTCAGTTTTGTAATCCTTTGTCCCATAGTCTTAACAATTCTCCAGCCGCCAAGGAAGGTACCAAGCGCTATGGCTGCATGACATGATAAAACAATCCACAAAGCGATAGGAGCATTCTTAGCCATATGATTGGTTGCAATTAAAGCTACCCAGATTATACCCATTGATTTTTGGGCATCATTACCTCCATGCCCCAGGCTGAATGCAGAGGCTGAAAGCAATTGTAACCGCCGGAAGAGTTTGTCGACAGCTGAAGGAGAACTATTCTTTGCCAGATTCATTACAATTGCTGATATTATAAAAGACATAACCATTCCCAGAACAGGTGCAACAACAATAAAAACTGCAATTTTGATCACCCCTGCAAAAAGGATGGAATTAACTCCACTTTTTGCAATGGCTGCACCAACCAATCCTCCAACCAGCGCATGCGACGAACTTGAAGGTAATCCCCACCACCATGTCAGCAGGTTCCATAATATAGCCGCAGATACAGCTGAGAATATCAAAGTGAGGTTGATAATATCAGGATTAATCACACCTTTACCTATTGTTGTTGCGACTCTAAGAGGGAAAACCAGAAATGCAACGAAATTAAAAGTTGCTGCAAGACCCACCGCTGCTATAGGGGAAAGCACTTTTGTCGAAACGACTGTGGCTATTGAATTGGCTGAATCATGAAATCCGTTTATGAAATCAAAAATCAGGGTCAGAGCTATTACAATAATTAAAGATACCATTTCAAGTATTTAGGTCAGATTTGTTGTTTATATTGTATTTATGGATGCGAAAAAGATACCTTATTAGTTATTGGTTAGTGAATACTAATTTAGGAACTTGCCTGCCAAATTTTCTTTTTAAATTGTTAAGTTTTTGTTACATATTTGTTACAAAATATTATTGCGTGTCAAAGCATTTTAAAGATATAAGATGAAAAATAAATGGCTGAAATGGGCTTCCGAACTGCAATCAATTGCACAGGCAGGACTGACATTCTCTACAGATAATTATGATCGCGACAGATATGAAAAGATAAGAACCTTATCTGTTGAAATATTACATGAGTACACGGATGTTGACCATGATAAAATAAGAGATCTGTTTGCTTCAGAAACTGGATACCAGACTCCTAAAGTTGACATAAGAGCTGTTGTCTTTAAGGGGGAACAAATACTTATGGTGAAGGAAAAAATCGATGGCAACTGGTCACTTCCCGGTGGCTGGGCTGATGTCAACACTTCTGTTAGCGAGTCTGCAGTCAGAGAATGCCTTGAAGAGGCTGGTGCAGTTGTAATCCCAAAGAGAATTATTGCTGTTCATCTGGCAAACAGACACAATAATGCATATTTTCCTTACACCATTTATAAAATATTTGTTGAATGTGAACTTGTTAAATTCAGGTTCATGGAGAATACAGAAACACTTGAAGCAGATTTCTTCTTTATTGATTCTTTACCACCACTTTCGACAACCCGGAATACGAAAGACCAGATTGAAATATGCTTCGAAGCTAAAAAACATAAGATATTCGAAACGATCTTTGACTAAGAAGATATATTTCAAATTATTCAAAAAAACCTTATAATTCACCTCTTGCACCTCGTATTTCTGATATAGCAGTTGGGCAGGATTATCTCATTAATGATTCCTGGATCGGTAAGAGCTTCACATTCGGCAGGATTACAGCATGTAACACAGCTTCTTTTAAAAGCTTTGAATGATTTAAGCTGTACCTCTGTTGAGAGGAAACCACTTTTGACCGGTTCCTTTTTCATAAGACCTGTGCTAAGGTATTTTTTATTATCGTCAGAGAATATCGTCACTACTGTTGATTCAACTCCCAGTTCTTCCAGTTTCATAAGAGCTCCGATGAAGTTGGCTCCCGAAGAAATTCCAACGGCCATTCCAAGCTCTGATGCCAGTTTCTGGGCCATAATAATTGAATCCCCATCGTCTACAGCAACAACTTCGTCGAGTTTTTCAAGGTCAACTAGAGCTGGAATGAATTCGTCTGAAATACCCTGAATCCTATGAGCGCCAACTTTAAAGCCGGTTGACATGGTTGGTGAATTGGAAGGTTCAAGAGGATACAATTTAATATCTGACTTCATTTCACGAAGGAAACGACCAGTCCCCATAATTGTTCCTCCCGTACCAACACCTGCAATAAAGGCATCCGGTGTCAAACCATGAAGCTTAAGTTGCCACCATATTTCCGGACCTGTCGTGGTATAATGAGCCATCAGGTTATCTTCATTTTCAAACTGTCGGGGAAGAAATGAAGCAGGATCTGCTGAAGCCATCTCCTCCGATCTGCTGATACTTCCAAGAAAACCTCCCTCCTCTTTACTGACCAGGACTATCTCAGCACCCAGACTTCTGATGAGATTCTTGCGCTCATCACTCATCCAGTCGGGCATGAAGATTGTTACGGGATGACCAAGGGCGCGTCCAACTGCCGAAAAAGCTATTCCTGTATTACCGCTTGTGGCTTCAATAACTCTGTAACCTGGTTTAATACGGCCTTTAGCATAAGCTTCCTTCATAATATAAAAAGCCATCCTGTCCTTAATGCTTCCGGTCAGGTTCATATATTCTGCCTTTGCATATAATTTCCTGGGGTTACCTTTATATAAAAATTCAATTTCCAGAAGCGGAGTGTTCCCAATCAGGTTTGCAAGACCCTGGAGAGTGCTGCTGATTCCGGTTCCGGTATAAATATTTTCAGACATCATAATCAGTTTTTGAAAATAGTAGTGGCTTTTTATCGATTGCAAAAATAATATTTTAAACTATCCGGAGATTGAAAATCGACGGGGTGCAGGGCAAACGGAGCAGAGTTTCAGTTAGAACTTATCTGAATAAGTCTGTAATAAAAACCAATACCGCGTTTAAAATCCTCAATAGCAGTTCTTTCATTCAAGCCATGTATCCTGGTCATATCCTCAGAATTAACAACGATCGGGGCAAATCTGTAGATATTCTTAGTCACAACACTAAAATGCCTGCTGTCAGATGATCCCAGCATCAATGTCGGAGCAACAGCAACTTCAGGATAGATCTGCCGCAGAGCCGTGAAAACATTTAAAAAACCTTTCACATCTGTAGGCGATACCGGTGTAGGTTCAGATTTTCCTTCTTCCAATGGAATTATTTTTACTCTCTTGTCGGATACAACATTTTCTATATGTTTAATGACATCTCCAGAGTTCTCTTCAGACAAAATTCTGAAATTAACAACAGCCTCGGCTTTCGTAGGAATTACATTGTCTTTTATTCCCGCCTGAATGAGAGTTGGAGCAGTTGTGGTCCTTACAAGAGCATTTCCTGATGCGCTTCCCTGGTAAACATTAAGAAGAATGCCTTTGAACAGCCATTTATTAGCAAATATGGTTCTTGCATAAAAAGGCATTTCAGGACCAATGTATCTTATGAAATCGTCAACCGGTCCGGATATTTTTGCCTTCATCTGCCTGTTAACGAGATTATAAATCGCTCTGTTCAGGACTATTAAAGCAGACTCCTTTTCAGGAGTTGATGAATGACCTCCGGCCATTTCTACAACAAGCTTTACAGAAAGATATCCTTTTTCCGATGTTCCGACCAATGCGACCGGTTTTTTCATCATCGGAACCATACCATTTGTTATGGCCATACCTTCATCAAGAACAAATTCGGCTTCCACACCTCTCTCTTTCAGCGCATTTGCAATTGTGCCCGCACCTCTGGTGCCACTTATTTCCTCATCATATCCGAATGAGAGATAGATTGTCCGCTCTGGTTCATATCCTTCAGAAAGAAGCCTTTCAACTGCTTCCAGTATTGAAATCATAGCTGCCTTATCGTCAAGAGTGCCTCTTCCCCAGATGTATTTTCCATCATTTTCGCCTGAGAAGGGTTTTTTTAGCCAGGCGGATGTATCTCCGGGTGGAACAACATCCATATGAGCCATCAGGATCATTGGCTTCATTGAAGGATTTTTACCTTTCCATGTATAAAGCAGACCAAAGTTATTGAAAACCTCTCTTGTTAGTTTTTCCTTAATCTTTGGGTATGTTTTAGTAATGAAATCTATATATCCCGAGAATGCTGCTGTATCTATAGGAGACGTTGCCGAATAAGAAATTGTCGGGAATCTTACAGCCTGGGAAAGATGATCGGCACTTTCATTACCAAATGATGCGATAGTCACCTTTTCTGTCTGTACCTGTAATGACTTGAATAAAAGTGTCTTTATTATTATAATTATCAATAACATTGCAATCAGCCAGATAAGAAGGTGAAGGATCCTTTTCATATAATCCATTTTGATAAATTAAGAGAACGATTAAATCAGTCAGCTAAATATAGCAATTTTTCATTCCTGGTTGTCACCTTGCCGATAATTGCTGACATATTACGTCCCGCTGATTTCAGCTCTTTAAGCATCTTTTCAGCTTTTGATTCCTGAACACTTATCAGAAGACCACCTGAAGTCTGGGCATCAAAAGCGATCATCTTTAAATTATAGCTTAGCTCCACAGAGAAATCTGTATCTGCTTCACAATAGTCAAGATTGGAAAATGAGGCTCCGGGAATGCAACCATCTTCGACCAGCTTAAAGGTGTTCCCGAATAGCGGAACAGTTTTCATATCAATATTTATTGAAACATTACTGGCCCTTGCCATTTTAATTGCATGACCTGCAAGACCAAATCCTGTGATATCCGTTGCTCCGGTAATGGCGAATTTTTTCATAATCTCAGCTCCTGATTTATTAAGCAGCTTCATATAATCAAGCACTTCCTGCAGATCAGCATTACTCACCAACCCAAGCCTGTGTCCTGCTAAAATAATAGCGGAACCAATAGGTTTGGTAAGAATAAGATAATCACCTGGTTTTGCGCCCGCATTTGTTGTTAGTCTCTTCGGATGTGCAAATCCGACAACTGCAAGACCATATTTTGGTGTAGCATCATCAATAGTATGACCTCCGATTATTTTGACACCTGCTTCGGAAGCTTTGTCAAATCCCCCTTTAAGTATCTGTGAATAAGCTTCAACCGATAGCTTCGATGCGGGGAACATCATGATATTAAGAGCAAGTAGTGGCGTACCTCCCATGGCATAAATATCGCTTATTGAGTTTGCCGCTGCTATCAGGCCGAACTCATAAGGATCGCCGCATACAGGCGGGAAAAAATCGGTAGTGAATACAAGCGCCAGATCATCATTAATCCTGTATACTCCTGCATCATCGTGAGTATCAATATTTACCAGAATATCAGGATCTACAGCAACAGGAAGATGCCTTAGAACTTCTTCCAGCTGTTTTGGAGGGATTTTGGATGAACAGCCACCCTGCTCAACCAGTTGAAGAAGATCAGTTTTCATAATGATATATCAGAATAATCATGGTCTGATGATATGTCCTGCAGAAGCCATTACTTCTGCAATAGTGTACATATTACTTAGGGTTCCGGTTACTATACTTGCTTCCAGTGAGTAATGGTTGACACAAGTTGCACATAGTAGTAATTCAACGCCCATCTTTTCCAGATCCATCAGATGTTCAATAACAGGTGAGCTCTTTGTCACCAGTGTAACACCCTTGTTATAGAATACCATTTTCTGTGGTAACCTGTCAAGATCCTTTAATGCCTTAATGAAATTGCTTATAAGAAGATGACCAAGCTCCTCATCACCGTCGCCCATTTTATCTGAGGTCAGAACAATAATATAATTTCCCTTTTCGAAATGGGCTATCGGATCAGAGCAATAATCTTCTGCCGTGGTGGTAATGTTCTCTCCGGTTTCATTGACAATATTAAAAGTCCATTCACCGCTTTTATCTGAAACGGAAAACCTTATTTTATTGTCATTCAGAAATCTGGAAATATTAGAGAAAGCTGTCTTGTTGTCGGTTATGACCATAAATGTCTCACCTTTCTGACTTTCCCTGAGAGCCTTTTTCATTTCAATAATAGGAACGGGGCATTTCTGTCCTTTTGTGTCAATTATTCGCATAGAATTATAATGTAAGAGCTGCAAAAATACAAAAGAAATGTTGATATATAGGAAAAGTTGAAGGAGTTGAAAGGTTAAAGGAGCTAATGATAAATTTATACCTTTGCTTATTAAATTGATTAATTCAATTTCACAATCTGTTTATATGAAAAGAATCAGTGCCCCTCTAATGGTAATAGCTTTGATAATGTTAACAAATTCATTATCTGGTCAAAGCACAAATTACAAAAATACTTTGCCGGGTTCATGGCTGGGCAAAATATCAGTCAATACAGTTGAGTTAAGACTGATTTTCAATATTAAATTAAATGATAAAGACAGTCTTATAGCTACTGCTGACAGCCCTGACCAGGGAGCAAAAAACATTCCTTTAGGACATGTTATCCTGAAAAATGAAAATCTTATAATCCAGGCACCTTTGCTTCTTGCTGAATATAACGGAACGATTATTAATGACACAACAATAGACGGAACATGGACACAGCGGGGAGGTAATTATCAAGTGGATCTTAAAAAGCTAAAAACAACATTTACTCTTAACAGGCCACAGGAACCGAAGCCTCCTTTTCCTTACGTCTCTGAGGATGTGACATTTACAAACAACAAGTTCAATATTCAGCTTGCAGGAACAATAACTATTCCCAAAGGCGAAGGGCCATTTCCTGCAGCAATCATGATCACTGGGTCCGGCCCTCAAAACAGGGATGAAGAGCTATTGGGACATAAACCGTTCCTGGTCATTTCAGACTGGCTCACCCGAAACGGGATTGCTGTTTTAAGATACGATGACCGTGGAGTCAGTAAGTCACAGGGAAAATATTCTGAGGCCACTTCGGCAGATCTGGCAACTGACGCTGAAGCTGCATTCAGTTTTTTAAAGAATTATCCCGGGATTAATCCCAAAGGTATAGGTTTGATTGGCCATAGTGAAGGTGGATTGATTGCACCAATTGTCGCATCATCAAATCACGATATAGCGTTTATTGTTTCACTGGCAGGACCCGGCGTTAACGGGGAACAGATAATTATCAGGCAGTCACAGGACATAGGCAGACTTTCAGGAGTGAACGAAGATCAGATTGAAAAGTCCACTGAGACGAATAAAAAACTTTATGAAGTTCTTAGAAAAGAAAAAGATAATCAAAAGGCGGAGGTAAAAATTCTTGCGCTTTACAAAGAAATCCTTGAAAAAGAAAAGGTCTCACAAGAAGATGCAGAAAAGGGTGTTAATCAGTTAAAGGCCACATTTGGAGCTTCAACATATACATGGTTCAGGTATTTTATTTTCACGGATCCGGCAACATACTGGAAGAAAGTAAAATGTCCTGTCCTTGCTCTGGATGGAGAGAAAGATCTGCAGGTAGCAGCCCGTGAAAACCTACCGGCAATTGAAAAGGCATTGAAATCATCGGGAAATAATTCGGTAAAAACCATGCTGCTTCCGGGACTAAATCATTTGTTTCAGGACTGTGAAAAGGGATTACCTTCTGAATATGGTAATATTGAAGAGACCTTTTCTCCCGAAGCTCTTAAGATAATTTCCGACTGGATCCTGGGGCTAAAGATATCCCACTGATCTTTTTCAATATAGATTTTCCTCTGGCTTTAATACCTGCCGAACCATCTTCCATCAGAACCATGATTGAGGAAGATAATTCGTTTCCCAGCTCGGGATAGATAACGGAAAACCTGTAAAGTATCTCCATTGAATATGCCTTAATGGCTATTGCTGAAAGACCCGAGTTCAACATTGAGAAACAATGATCAGTCAGAATTCCCTGATGATGTTTACTTAATTGCCCGACATCACTAAGGGAAATGATCCTTAGAAAGGATCGCTGAACACTCTCATTATCAAACATTGGCAGAGATTCCACTATCGAAGACAAATGAGGATAGATAAGTTCAGGAAATTTATCACAGATCTTACTTATTGTCCATGAAGCTCTGAAGGCAAGTCTCCTCTCTTTGGAGTAAGAATATTCAAGAAGTTTATTGAAAACAGCAGGATTCTCAATAGCGGAAGTCGCTATCCAGTCTGCTTCCTTCCTGCTAATCATGCTATTAATTAGCATCTGAAGATCAATACTATCCAAGGAGGATTGCTCTTCATCAGAAATATATTTCTCTTTCGCCTGGGAACTTTTATCCAGACTGGAAAGATATTGTTCAGCTACAAAAACATCAGCTTCAGAAAAATCGACATTTAAAAGGTCTTCCGACAAGATCCATTTAAATGCCATATGTTCAGACAGGAAAGGTTGTTCATCAAGTGTATCGCAAATAAATGGGATCAGGCGAATCTGTTTATGACCATAATCATGTTCTACAGGATCAAGATGTCTATATATCACTACATAGATTGACAGCTCCTCAGCAATCTCTCTTATAATGCAGTCCTCATCACTTTCACCGGCATTTTTCTTTCCGCCGGGAAATTCCCATTTAAAGGGATGATCAGTTTTTTCACCTCTCTGAACTATAAGAACCTCATTATCCTCATTCCTGATAATTGCACAGGTCACGTCTATCATAGAGAAATATCATTATTTTATAATATCATCATAAAGTGGAATAACATTCAGGAATTCATAGCTCTTTTCTTCATGATTAACTTTGCATATATAATGGTCGAGTCCGTTCGTTACAATTATATACCGGACTTTAAATTCCATATTATAACAGACAATCTGATCAAAAACCTTATCATTTATAGGAACCTCGGTAGATTTGCACTCTACAAGCATCACCGGCTGACCACTTCTGTCATGAATCAGGATATCGGCTCTTCTTACCAGTTTATTGAAATGAAAATTAACCTCTACTCCTATCAGTCCCGGTGGATATTTTCCCTGCTGAATCAGGTACTGAATGAAATTCTGCCGTACCCATTCTTCAGGTGTCAGTTTCACATATTTTTTCCTCAGAAGATCAAATATCATTTCTGACTTGTCATCACCTTTAATTTTGAACGAATATACAGGCAGATTTAACTCTTTCAACTTAGTTTTGTATTTTTACCAATCGGATTGAACTGAAAAATTCAGATCAATGCAAATATATTGAGATAATTTAAACCCGGAATGCAAGATGAAGACCAAAGAAGAAATTGTTAATAACTGGCTTCCAAGATATACTGGCAGACCACTTGAAAGTTTCGGCAAGTACTTTATCCTTACAAATTATTCTTTATATGTTGAACTTTTTGCAAAGTGGAATAATGTTCATGTTGAAGGAAAAGATAAGAATATGCCCAGCGCTTCTGCAGACGGTATAACAATTATCAACTTTGGGATGGGCAGTCCTAATGCCGCCACGATAATGGATCTTCTAAGCGCGGTAAATCCACATGCAGTATTATTTCTTGGGAAATGCGGCGGCCTGAAGAAAAAGAATACGCTCGGTGATCTGATCCTTCCAATAGCGGCCATCAGAAGTGATGGTACATCAAATGATTATCTTCCCCAGGAAGTACCTGCTTTGCCGGCATTTAAACTTCAGATTGCAGTTTCGACTGCGATCTCAACATTTAAAAAAGAGTACTGGACAGGTACTGTTTATACAACAAACAGACGAGTATGGGAATATGATGCAAGGTTTAAAAAATATCTGGTCAAAACGCGGGCAATGGCTATCGATATGGAGACAGCCACAATTTTTACAGTAGGTTTCGCGAACGAAATACCAGTCGGAGCTCTTCTGCTTGTATCGGATCAACCGATGATATCCACGGGAATAAAAACTGAAGCCAGCGACATGAAAGTTACAAACGAATATGTTGAAATGCATCTGAAGATAGGAATTGAAGCAATGAGTGAGATAAAAAAGCAGGGCAAGTCTGTCAAGCATCTTAGGTTCTGAGTATGGCAGTTGCATTTGAGGAAATAATGTCTGATCTGAAAAACAGGATTTATAAACCTGTTTATTTTCTTGCCGGTGAAGAACCGTACTATATCGATCTTATCACAAATTACATAGAAGAAAAAGTTCTTCCTGAGGATGAAAAGGCATTTAACCAGATGATTCTTTATGGAGAAGATACTACCATACAATCTGTTATTGAAACGTCTCGGCGGTTTCCAATGATGTCAAATCACCAGGTGATTATAGTAAAAGAGGCGCAATATCTTAAAAAGATTGATGAACTGGTGCATTATCTTGAAAAACCGCTTTTATCCACAATACTGGTTTTTGACTATAAGTACAAAGTCCTTGACAAGAGGACAAAGCTTTATAAGCTTATAGACAGTAATGCAATTTACTTTGAATCAAACAAGTTAAGGGATTATCAGGTGCCTCCATGGATTGAACGTTATCTTATGATGAAGGGAATAAAGGCTGAGCCAAATGCCAGCGCAATGCTGACGGAATACCTTGGAACAGATCTTCATAAAATTGTAAACGAACTTGATAAGCTTCTCATAAACCTTCCTCAAGGCAGACCTGTTATTTCCATGGAGCTTATTGAAAAAAATATCGGGATAAGCAAGGATTATAACAATTTTGAATTACAGAAAGCCCTTGGTGAAAAGAATATTCTGAAGGCTAATATGATAGTTCAATATTTCGACCATAACCCAAAGGATAACCCTGTTAATCTGACTATCGCATCAATTTTCAGTTATTTCACAAAAGTTCTTACCTATCACTATCTTGCTGATAAGTCAAAAAATAATGCGGCGTCAGTGCTGAAGATCAATCCATTTTTCGTGAAAGAATACGAAACAGCTGCTACGAAATACAGCATTAAAAAAACTGTTGAAATAATAGGTCTGCTTCGGATATATGATATGAAATCAAAAGGATTTGGAGATCTGAGCAGTTCGCCCGGCGATCTCCTTAAAGAGCTTGTATATAAAATACTTCATAATTGAATAATGAATAAAGCAATTTTTCTTGACAGGGATGGGGTTATAAACAGGAAGGGTTCCGGATATTACGTTTTCAGGGAAGAGGAATTCTTTCTTAACAAGGGGGTAACAGATGCACTGAAATATTTCATTTCAAAAGGATATCTCTTAATAATCATTACGAATCAGGGGGGAATTGCAAAAGGAATATATACAACAGCACATCTGGAGAAACTGCATAATTACATGATCAACAAGCTTAAAACATTTGACATAGAACTTACTGATATTTATTATTGTCCTCATCATCCGGATGTTTCCCAATGTCAGTGCCGTAAACCGGGTACACTTCTTTTAGAACAGGCAATTGCGAAATACAATATTGACCCGAAAAATTCTTTTATGATAGGTGATAGTGAAATAGATATAAGGGCGGCAGAAAAAATGAGAATAAAAGGTATCCTTATTCCTACAAACGGGAATCTGATGAATATTATTGAGGCGGGAAAAATCTGAAAAAACCAAATCTCAATTCATATCCGGAGATTCCGGAAAATCGGCCCAGATCCGATATTTATTCTTAAGGCCTCTCAGAACCATCTTCCAGACGTCATTGCCGCGATTACCCATCACAACATCTGATCTGATCCTTGCAATTACCCAGGAATTCTCTTTGAGTTCCCTGTCAAGCTGTCCCTTTGACCAGCCTGAATAACCCAGGAAAAACCTTATCTTCGACTTATCCAGCTTTTTAAAAGCTATAAGACTTTTTATTACTTCAATATCTCCGCCCCAGAATATCTTTCCATCCACACTTACGCTTTTTGGTATCAGTTCACCTTCGGTATGAAGATAGTGAAGTGTATCGGGAGCCACCGGCCCTCCCATATTTAAAAAATCCTCACAGGTATCGAAACCGGAAATAGCATCTTTAACTTTGATATCAAGCTTTTTATTAAGTATAAAACCGACTGAACCCTCCGTGTTATGATCTGTCAGGTATACTATACTCCTGTTGAAGAAAGTGTCGGGAAGAAAGGGTTCGGAAATAAGGATCTTGCCCTTTTCGGGGATCTTATCTTCAGGAAGAATTGTAAACAAATCGAGTTCTTTTTGCACTTCTGATGAATTTTAAACACAATATAGACAAAAAAAACGAAAAAATCGGGCTTATTTATAAATAACATAAAACTTCGGATTAAGTTATACGGTTATTGAAGATTTTTTGTAACCTGAATAATCAGTCTTAATTCTGTTTATGCCTGCATCAAACTTTCGATGTCAAATTTCTTCATTTGAAGAAAAGCTTTGGTCACTCTGACTGCTATTGCCGGATCGCTCATTAATTCACTGAGTATCTCAGGAATAATCTGCCATGAAATACCAAATTTGTCTTTAAGCCATCCACACTGACCTTCCTGGCCTTCATCTGAAAGCCTGTTCCAGTAATAATCAATTTCTGCCTGGGTTTCGCAGAATATCTGAAATGAGATTGCTTCATTAAATTTAAAAACAGGTCCGCCATTCAGAGCAGTAAAAGATTGTCCGTTAATCCGGAAACTTACTGTCATCACAGTGCCTTCTTCCCGGCCATGAATTTCAAATCCTTCCTTTCCATAACGGTTTATGTTTTCAATTTTTGAGTCTTTGAAAACTGAAGTATAAAAATTTGCTGCTTCTTCAGCCTGATTTTCGAACCAAAGGAAGATAGTAAGTTGATTTTTCATAGGATTCCACGTTTTATTAATGTTAATTCTGTCACATTATGTGTTCTATTTAATGCCAAAAAAAAGTGGAAATCCAAATATTACGATCATTATCCAAAGGAAATAAACAGGCAAATATTTTGAGATGGTCATCTCCACTTTATCAAATTCTGATTTTCTGAAATTAATTTTAAACAAATCGATCATTATTAATATCAGGTTACCAAAAATCAGGATATTGGAACCCATAATAGCCAATCTGTTTGGCGTTAATCCAAATCTGCCCAACCGGTAGAAAATTGCTGATAACGCAATTATGTTAACAATGAGAGTAATAACTGAAAGGATAAACAGAACCATTTTAATGAACTTCTGTTCCCTGCTTATTGATGTTTCAGAAATCGAAAAGACTATTATACCCAGAACACCTATCAGCATTATATTAAAAATCAGAAGAAAATTTCTGTCATTATACGGGTCTTTTGCTGCAAATGCTATGGCAATCAGATATATTACCAAAGTAAGTAACACCAAAGGACTAAAAAGAGTTGCTACGATAGGTGCAATCTTATTGGTCAGAGTATTGAAATTTCTAATGATATAAGCTGTGACAACAGGAGCGGAGACTAGTCCTACCAATACGATATTATTTGCATAAAATCTTTCAATATTAATACCAATTGCATGAAATAGCCCAATGGTAATTCCTGTCAAAGCGCCTCCGGCTATCAGTATTATAGCTCCCAAAATTGCCAGATCGCCATTATGTCTTATAAATTCAATCCGTTTGCTTCTGTCATTTAAGTCAAAGTCAATAAAAGCCAATCCGTATATGCACCACATAAGTAAGGGCATATGAATGTAAACCAGATTAATTGAGGCGCTATCCTTGACAGAAGGCAGAAAGTTGATATATACTATAGAAACAACAAATATCAGAATGGTTATTAAAAGTTTCTTTGGATTTAGATTCCTGTTAATCCAGATGGTAAAAAGAGTAAGGCCAAAGAAGACAATGATTCCTGCATTCTTCTCATAAAAAAAGAAGCTGGTTAATCTGATATTAAATATATCCGGAATTTTGATGAGAAATCCAGCTAAAAGACAAATCATAATCATTACCAAAACATCTGAACCGGTAATAAATTTTATTTTGTCTGGCTTTTTATCAAAATCCAACCGGCTTTTCCAGAATTCTGCCATTCCGGTATTTGCAATCTCAGGGTAGATTTCTTCAAAACCCGATACAAAAGACTTTCTGTCATCATGGTAAAGTCTTTCAAGTATTTCGGGTTTGTTTATGTTATCTCTGATTTTCTCTTCCATGATTTACTTTGCTAACAGGTGACAAAAAAATTTATTTTACGATAAATCCGCCGAGACATTTAACTCTTTATCAGATCTTCAATAATTGTTAATGAATCTGAAATGCATTTTTCACAGATTGTATCAAATAGTTTATTTTCCTTAGCATAATGTTGTCCTTCTTCTGTTTTCAGATCACATTTTATCAGTGATTTACAATCTGTAGTGCCGTTTAATGATTTGAATCTTTCACTGAATTTCTGTATCATAGAATAGGTTATTTCCTTTTTGTCTTTATTATCAGAATATTTAATGCCATTAAAAATACCAAGAACCATAAAGGATCCGGTCACTGCTCCGCATGTTTCCTGAAGCCTACCCATTCCTCCTCCAAATCCGCATGAGATATTCACTGCTAAATCATTATTTATATTCAAATCATCCGCATATGCAGTAATTACTGCTTGTGCACAGTTTAATCCTGATCTGAAAGTCCCTATTGCTTTTTCTTCTCTTTTTTTCATTATTCTTTCTTCATTTCATGTCTTAGTATATTCTCAAACCTTGTTCTGCTCAGGTAATGATCGGCAATCAATTTTCCGTCTTTAATCAAGCTGAAAGTCCCGAATCCGGATGG
>Ga0182027_10001772_pt1 | contig 35510 bp, 30 predicted proteins | sample 712E1DmetaG_FD_121300 | JGI IMG/M metagenome (GOLD analysis project Ga0182027, IMG submission 121300) | Permafrost microbial communities from Stordalen Mire, Sweden - 712E1D metaG (Illumina Assembly) | ecosystem: Environmental > Terrestrial > Soil > Wetlands > Permafrost | place: Sweden...
CTGACCACCCACTATATGGAAGAGGCGGAGTTTTTATGCCACCGCGTGGCAATAATGGACCAGGGAAAAATTTTAGAAATAGACGAGCCAAAAAAACTTATTGACCGACTGTCGGACACCACGCAAATTTCCTTTTTTACCGACACCGAGATCAATAAAAATATTTTTGCCGGCATTCCGGAAGTCAAAAAAATCCACGCAGCCTACCCAAAAGTCATTTTGGAAATATCATCTTTAGATAAAATTTCCGCCGTTATAAATTTACTAAAAAACAACCGCATCAATTTTTACGGTTTTACGGTAAAGACCGCAACATTAGAAGATGTTTATTTGGATTTAACGGGAAAAGAGTACGAAGAATAATGTGATGCGAAACTAAGATATTTCCGGTTTAAGGTTAATGCTAAATATGCGAACATGCAAAAACTATGGAACAAGGTCATATAGTTTACAAAGATTTATCCTATAAAATTGGCGGTATTATTCTTAAAGTCCATAAAGAACTCGGCCCTTATTGTTCGGAAAAGCAATGCGGCGACAGAATTGAATACTACTTCAAACTGGAAAATATCCCATATCAAAGAGAGTTTGTAATTCCGATATCTTTTGAGGGAGAACGCCATGGAAGAAATAAAGCCGATTTTATGGTTGCGGATAAAATTATTTTAGAAATTAAAACAATCAGAATATTAACTCCGGAGTGTTACTACCAGATGCAACGATATTTAAAAGCAACCAATAAAAAACTTGGCATCCTTGTCAATTTTCGTGACAAATATATAAAACCTAAAAGGATCTTAAATTCCTTAGCAAAAGAGGAATAAAATAAGAGATTTCAGGTTTCGCATTTTCGCATCTGTTCGCATTTTTAGCATCACTCCTATGAACTCATTCCACCAACTATTTCTCGCCAACTTAAAAATGTTCTACCGCGAAAAGGAAGGCTTTTACTGGACGGTGCTGATGCCCAGCCTGATTTATGTTGCGCTTTCTATTTTACCAATCGGCAAGGCCATAGCTACAAGCAACATTAAGTATTCCAACTATGTTTTGCCCGGGATTATAGCCATGACCATTATGCAGGGCGGCATTTACAGCCTGGCATACTGGATGGTGGACTTAAAAGCGCGCGGCATTATTAAGCGCCTTTTGGCCACGCCTCTCAAACAGTGGCAGTTGGCCTTAAGCCTGGTCAGCGCCAGGCTGGTGGTTGTAATAGCACAGACGATAATTTTAACCTTACTGGGTGTACTGATTTTTCACGCCGGTTTTGCCGGCAATATTTTTTCCACTTTAATTTTGGTCCTGCTCGGCGGCGCGATTTTCCTGCTTTGTGGGCTGCTTATTTCCACTTTTGCCAAAAGCTACGACGCCGCGGCGCCCATTACCTCGGCCATAGCCCTGCCCCTGACTTTTTTGGGAAATATTTTTTATCCGATTGAGGCTCTCCCCCGCGGCCTGCAGGTTTTTGCCCGCCTCCTCCCCATTACCTACTTAGCCGACGGCCTTAGGCAGGCTTATTTATATCCGTTTGATTTTACGGCGATTGGAAAAGATGTTTTTATACTAACGATTTGGCTAATCGTGATGCTTGCCGCGACGTTATCGGTATTTAGATTAAAAGAGTAAACCGCTGATTCATCGCTGATTGGTACGCTGATATAACGCTGAACACTTCTGTCAGCGACTGTTCAGCGTTATCATCCGCGAATAATCAGCGGCCCCTAAAGCCATTACTTTGATATTCCAAGCAAACCCCAAAGCCAAAGCATGCGTCACTCCCACGCGCACGCCGGTATAACTCCCCGGCCCTTTATTTACTACGATCTTTTTAATTGGAAGAAGGTTCCCTTCTTCCAATTTAATTTTATGGTATAATAAAAACTTTTCCAGAAAACCCAAAGTCTCGTAGCTTTTGTGTGGGTCAATTTTATAAGATTGCTTAATAACCTTCTCCCCATCGAAAATCCCAAAAGTAACCCTGTTAAAATCGGTTGTATCAATATAAAGTATCATGTACCTAATTTCAATTAATTTCCTAATTTCCCTTTATTTCCATCTTTTGTAGATCTTCCCTCACCACGCTCGCATCATCCCACTCCACTCTCTTATTTCCCGGCAAAACCAAAAACTGCTCGCTACCTTTGCCGGTTATAAGAACAATATCATTCGGCTGGGCAATTGATAACGCGCGATGAATGGCTTGCCGCCTATCAAGGATTATTTCATACAAAGGTTTCCTTAATTCATAATTCCTGATTCCAGATTCAATGTCGTTAGCAATTTTCTGCGGATCACTTTCGTACACATCGTCGTTAGTAACTATTATTCGGTCCGCAAACTGCGCGCTGGTTTTGCCGAATTCAAACCGCTTGGCAATATCGCGATGCCCGCCGGTAGACCCAAACACGTGGATTAATTTATTATGCGGCATTTGTCCGGCAGCCTCCAAAGCGGCTTTAAAACTTGCGGGCTCACAGCCATAATCCACAATTATTTTAATGCCACGGCCGTTGGGGACGCTTTCCATCCTGCCCCGCACGCCGCTAAAACTTTTTAAAGCCTCGGACGATTTTGCCAAATCTACTCCCAACATTTCCGCGCACGCGGCCGCCAGCCCCGCGTTTTGCACGTTAAAATTGCCGGGCAAATTTAAAGTAAAGGGTACACTGTTAATTTGAAATTCGGCCGGAATGCCCCGCTTAATTAAATTTCCATAAAAAACTTTTTGCGCATCTCCGCCTTCTAGGCGGCCAAAGCTTACGCCGAATTTTTTGTCAGCCGGAAAACTTAAAAATTTATCGGCCGTTTTGTCGTCTAAATTTACGCCGATCATTTTTTGCGGAAAAAATTTCTTTTTGCGGCTTTTGCCCAAACCGGCAAACAGCCTGATTTTTGCCTGCCGGTAATTTTCAAATCCGCCGTGGGCTTCCAAATGCGCGTTTGAGAGGTTGGTAAATACGGCCATATCAAAATTAATCCCCCAGTGCCGGTTCTGAGCCAGGCCTTCCGAAGTGCATTCTATTATCGCGTACTTGCATTTGTTCACGGCCATAGCGTGCAGCTGCTTCTGAAGTTTAATCTCGTTGGGCATGCTAAGGCCGTGCTTGTTTAAAAAGTGCCTGCTGCCGTCAAAAAAATCCACGGTGGTTATATACCCGCATTTCCACGGCCGTTCCGCGTCCTTCCGCGATTGCAGTCCATTTCCGCGTCCTTCCGCGTTATTCAAAATATGAGAAAGCATGGCCGCGGTGGTTGATTTCCCCGCTGTCCCCGTTATGCCAATAACTATTAGCCGCTCGCTCGGGCGGTCAAAATAAAGATTGGCGTCCCAGGCTAAAAAACCGTGATACCACGGCCTTACCGCCTTTAGCAGCCCTTCGGGGATCAAATTTTTTACGAAATTTGCCATAACCCTTGTATTATAAGCTAAAAGTATCTTATAATAAAGCAAAGATAACTTTTTGATACAAAAACAATCACAGCTATTTTCCTTATTCAAAAACCCAAGTGTAGCGTGCCGATTCATCGGCGTCCAAGTTTCTAAGACAGCCCATAAATGGGCACGCTACACTTAGGAAAAGAATAAATATGGGCTAAATTATACCCAATACCTCGGAAAAATATGCCATTAAAAACCAACAATAATCTTTCAAAAAATCCCGCCCCAAATACCGTTGGAACTCTTTTAAATTATAAAAACTCCGCCGGTCCCTGGGGCCTGGAGGCTTTTTATGAAGGCTATCGCCTGGTGTTTTCGGCGGACTTAATGACCGCGGGAACATTACAAAAAATTGCCCGGCTTTTTAAAACAAAACCAAATAATAAAAACCCCGGCAGCATTATCAACAATGTTGATTTATACAATATGTTCAGCAAAAACGCCAAACACGCCTGGTATAATGCCTGCGGCCTGGCCCAAAAACGCAAAGACCTGCTTACGGTGGAGGACATTTTTTTAACCCTGTTAAAAGAGCCTTCGGTAATAAACCTTTTGTCCCGCATTAAGGTAAGCGGTCCGCAGGCCAAAACATTTATAAATAATTATTTAAAACTTACGACGCCGCTCGACAGCGCCGCGGTAAACCCCGTTAGAGAACCAATAACGATATTTAATAGCCATGATTTTCAAAATGATTTCTTTTTGCCAACGGCTTCGTCAACAACATTCTCTAACGGGGTAAAAAAAATTCCCTTTGAAGCTTTTGCCCTGGCGGCCAAACTCCATAACCACAAAATCGGCTCGCTAATGCTTTTGGGCGGACTGCTTAAGGCCACGCCGAATGACAATATCCTGCAGGCGATTTTTTCCAACATCGGCCTTACGGCCGCCAAACTGGAACTGTTCGCCGTCTGGCTTTTGGACTTGGATTACGAATTCCCGCCGGATTCCGTAAACGGCAAACTGCTGTTTTGTTTAAGGCAAGCCGCCGGTCTGGAACAGCACTTTGGCTATTTTTTTGAACTGCCCGCCATTGAGGCCGCGGTGAATTTAAGCCAAAGACAAACTTTAAAAGATCTACAGCACTTAAAATCCCTCCAGCTTTTGGTAAAAGCCGGGCTTTTAGCCCAAACGAAAAAAACCAAAATTATTTCCGAGAGTTTGGTTAGGCAGGCGGCAACATGAGGGTCTTGTGTAGGGGCGAGCTTTAGCCGCCCGCTATTGAGGATCGGACGGGCAAGGCCTGCCCCTACAAAATGAATATCAGATAATATAAAAAAACTCTCCCGGTTATTTGGGAGAGATTTTTTTTATTATTTTATTCGCCGCCCTAAACAAACGGTATGCACGATACCACGGTTTACTGACAATATAATCGTAAGCTCCGGCATAAGTCTGCTCGCCGCCCCTCGAAGACCCCGAGTCTGATCGAGGGGTCGAAGACCCCGAACGAAGTTGAGGGGCAAAACCCAACTTAAACCGCACAAAACCCGGCACTTCGCCGGAAGAAGTTTCCGTTCCCCAAAAATCGTAAACCTCCATGCCCCGCGCCTTGGCATCCCGCATGGCCTGCCAGTGCAGTAAATACGGCGCCATAACGTTTTTGTTTTCATCGGAAGACCCGCCGAATAAAAATGTCCGCGTGCCTCCGCCAGTCCTCGACTCTGAGGGGAGAGCATCGCTCGGACTCGAATGAGAGGCGGACCCGCCTCTGGCGGGGAAGTCCATCATTATGGCCGCAGACAAAAGCTGGTTATTTAAAACGGCTTTATAAATATGCAATTTTACTTCGCCGGATGTACCGACAGCAAAAAAATCTACCATTTTTTTATAGTACTCCGGTGAAAAGGTCGTAAACTTTTGGCGTTTTGACGTCCCTATTATCAACTTTAAAACCTCGTCAAAAAACAGCCCGTGCCCCACGCTAATATCAAACTCGTCTTTAATTTCCACCCCGTGTTTTTGCGCCACTTTAATGTTGTAGCGGGTCTTAGGATGCATTTCGGTCAGTAATTGATCCTCCGGCTTTGTCAAATCAATAAGCAATGTTTTTCCCGGCTGGATATTGGAGGATTTGGAGATTGGGGATTGGAGACTGGAGATTGAGAACGGAGCTTTTGGTTCAATACGGATAAAAATCGCGTCAAAAAAAACTTTTTCCAATTCTTTTATAATTAAAATCCAATCCCCAATCTCTAACTTCCAATCTCCAATAACCGGCCCATACGGCGCGTACAAATAATACACGCCAAAAGGCAAAGACATTTTTATCAGCTGGACACAGCCCAAATTGCCGGCTTTGTAATCGTCAATTACAAAAAATCTTAGAGCCTCCCTGCCTAAGCTTGCCTGCCACTGTCCCCATTCCCAAGACTGCAAAAAAGAACCAGAGGGCTGGTTAATTACAAATTGGTTATAGACGTCTTTATCTTTTTCGGATAATTCAACTAGCTGCAATAAAATTCCTAATTATTCTAATTATTCTAATTGACCTAAATAAATCCTAAATCCCAATTTTCACATTTGACATTGGGTATTTTTTAGAAAATTTCGGTTAATTAGGTTAATTAGGTTAATTTTTAATGTTTGCCCAATAACTTTAGCGCTTCCTTTAATTGATCCTTTTCCGGCAAACCGCTGTTGATTTTCCCCACAACTTCCCTGACTTCCCGCTGGTTGTATCCAAGGGCCAAAAGCGCGTCAAAAACTTCGGCGCCCGCGCCGGCCGCGCCGCCGGCCGCGCCGACCTTGGATTTTAATTCTACAATGATTTTTTCCGCGGTCTTCAAACCCACGCCGGAAATTCTGGTAAACACGGCCGCGTCCTGGTTCGCGATGGCAGATTTTACCGCGTCCGGTTTCGCGCTGGATAAAATCGCCAGCGCCACTTTTGGCCCCACGCCGGAAACGGTAATCAGCATTTCAAAAAACTGCAAAGCCACAAAATCAGGCAAACCGTACAACGCCTGTCCGTCATCGCTAACTTTCATATAAATGTAAAGCGCGGCCGAATCCCCCACCTTTAATTCCAGCGTCTCCGGCGTCACAAACACTTTATAACCTATCCCCTGATTTTCCAGGATAATATAAGTCAGCCCTTTTTCCAAAATTGTGCCTTTTAAATATGCAATCATAAGTTAATTGACAAGATTTAAATGACTGACAAGATTGACAAAAATATACTGCAGTTATTCATGTCAATCATTTAATTCTTTTAAATCTTGTCACTCCTTCTCTATTTTAGCACTATAAAAACCCATTGACAAAGACGGTTACTAAAGGTAAAATTTTGTCATGCTCAGAGCAAAGGGATTGCGGTCCCATAAGGGATGAGGCGTCTTTTAAACCAATAGATTGCGGCTCTTTACGGGTTCGCATTCCCGCAATCCCCAGAAAAAGGAGGGTTTGGGTATACAGCCCTCACGTTGGGTTGTATAAAATCCGCGGCCACGCGGATTTTGCGCCCATGAGGCTGCGTTGTACTTCCCGGATGCTGGTACATCCGAGACGCACAGCACACCCCCCGGGGGTCACATAAAGGTTAGTGAGAACCTCTTATGAGGGGAAGCCTTTCCCCAAGACCCCACCGGATAAGTTTTTTCGATCTTAACACGGGCAGGGTTGTCGGCTCATAGCCTGTGCTTAGGAACCGGGGCGCAATCATCTGCGGCGCCCCGGTCTTTTTTTTGTTTGCCGACGATGTTATGATAGGTAGGCTACACAAAAAATTGCCAAGTATGTAGCCTACATTAACTCCTCGGCTCGGAAATTAAAAAATTTAAATTTTTTAATTTCTCTCGCTCTACGTCGTTAAAAAGTCCGCTATGATATGAAAAATTTTAAATTAGTATCAAAATTCAAACCCGCTGGGGATCAGCCGGCAGCCATTTCTGGCCTATTAAAATCCCTCGCCAAAGGCCGCCGCTACCAAACCCTACTCGGGGTGACCGGATCGGGCAAGACTTTTACCATGGCCAATATAATAGAGAAAATTCAAAAACCGACATTAATCATCAGTCACAATAAAACTTTGGCCGCGCAACTGGCCGCCGAGTTCCAGGATTTTTTTCCGAACAATGCCGTACATTATTTTGTTTCCTATTACGATTATTACCAGCCCGAGGCCTACATCCCCCGCAGTGACACTTACATAGAAAAGGACACGCAAATTAACGAAGAAATTGACCGCTTGCGAAATGCCGCCACGCAATCACTTTTGTCTCGGAAAGATGTTTTGATTGTTGCCAGCGTTTCCTGCATTTACGGCTTGGGCAATCCTACAAACTATTTGGAACTGTCCTTAAATATCAAAAAGGGACAAAGCCTAAAACGTGACAAGTTGCTTAGGAGGCTGACGGATTTGCAATTCCACCGCAACGATGTTGAACTCCAGCGCGCCACTTACCGAGTGCAGGGCGATGTAGTGGAAATTATACTTTCTTCCGAAGACACAATAATCCGCATGGATTTTTTTGGCGATATTCTGGAAAAAATTGAACGGCTTGACGCCATAACCGGCCACAAAATAGAAAACTTGGATGAGTTTACAATTTTTCCGGCCAAACACTTTGTAACACCGGAGGATAAACTAAAAGAGGCCGCGGAGAACATCCGCTTGGAACTTGTTGAACGCATTGCCGAATTAAAAAATCAGGGAAAAATTTTGGAAGCCGCGCGTTTGGAACAGAGAACTAATTTTGATTTGGAAATGCTTACTAACACCGGCTTTGTGGCCGGCATAGAAAATTACTCCCGCGTGCTGGAAGGCCGCGAGCCGGGCAGCCCGCCTTCCACGCTAATTGATTATTTTTCCGACGATTTTTTGCTCTTTTTGGACGAATCGCACCAAACCGTGCCGCAAATCGGCGCCATGTACGAAGGCGACAAATCCCGCAAAACCACCCTGGTAGACTACGGCTTTCGCCTGCCCAGCGCGCTCGACAACCGCCCGCTAAAATTTAACGAATTTGAGAAAAAAATTAATCAGGTTGTGTTTGTGTCGGCCACGCCGGCTAAATTTGAAATAGAACGATCGCTATCGCAGTGTAGCGTGCCCATTTATGGGCGTCCTAAGGATGCCGACTTGTCCGCCAAAGCTTCAGCGACGGCGGATAAATCGGCTAACTACAAGGACTCCATCGTCGAACAAATTATCCGCCCCACCGGACTTATTGACCCTACGATTGAGATTAAACCGATTAAAAACCAGGTGGACGATTTAATTGAGCGTATTAAAGAACGCACTAAAAACCACCAGCGGGTTTTGGTTGCCACGCTAACCAAACGCATGGCCGAAGAGCTGACCGAATATTTAAAGGAAGACGGCGTTAAAGTCCAGTATGTGCATTCAGACGTGGACACTTTTGAGCGTCTGGAAATTTTGCGCGATTTGCGTTTGGGAGTTTACGATGTTTTAGTTGGTATTAATTTACTTCGCGAAGGTTTGGATTTGCCAGAAGTTTCTTTGGTCGCGATACTGGACGCGGACAAAGAAGGCTTCTTGCGCAGTGAAACCTTCTTTATGCAAATGATGGGCCGGGCCGCCCGCCATTTGGAAGGCCATGTGGTAATGTATGCCGACCGGGTTACCGGAAGCATGCAACGCGCCATTGACGAAACCAACCGCCGCCGCGCCTTGCAGGAAGCCTATAACAAAAAACACGGCATTACGCCCAAATCCATCCAAAAAGCAATTGGCGATTCGCGCATGTCCGGCAGCAAAATAGAACTGCAAATGGCCGATGACGATGCAAAGCGCCGCGACCCGGGCAAAATGAACAAAGAAGAAATAAAATTCTACGTGGACGAACTCAACGAACAAATGGACCTCGCCGCAAAAAACCTGGAATTCGAGTTAGCGGCAAGGCTACGCGACAGGATTACGGAGATAAAAAAGATCAAAAAACTGCAAGGAAAAAAATAACTTACTCTCACTAAACAAACATGCTATTATTAAAATAATTAACCTTCAACAAATGTCACAAAAACTCTTATATAAAGCTTTGGCGGCAAACTCCGGAACAGTTCAAGGAAAAGTTAAAATAGTGCGCGGTGTTGAGGACAATGCCAAATTTAGAGATGGAGAAATCTTGGTAACCATTATGACCAACCCAACAATGGTGATGATGATGGCGCGCGCCGCCGCCATTATTACCGACACCGGCGGAATTACTTGCCATGCGGCAATCACCGCCAGGGAAATGGGAATACCGTGCGTGGTCGCCACCAAAACCGCAACTAAAGATTTAAAAGACGGCCAGGAAGTTTTGGTTGACGGTAATAAAGGCGAAGTATATTTAATAGAATAAACTATGCCTAAAGAATTGGATTTAGACAAACTGCTGGATGTTTATTGCGAAGGCATTTATGCCATGGATCCCAAAACCGCGTTGCCGTTTTGGGATTATGATTTTGGCCCGATTTACGGCGACTTGTGGATTAAAAAAATGCTCAAAGCCTGCCATCTTGCCAAAGACAAAGGGCTAACCCCAAAACAAATTGCCGGATTTTTCCAAAATATTGCTGTGCCAAGAAAAGAGTTGATATATTCTTTGGTGGATTTAAAAGTTGGAAAAACCCCCAAAGAAGAAAGAATATTTTTTGTAAATTTTTGGTGGGATGTCGTTAAAGAAATGTCCGTGGAAGACTGTATGGTGGAGCGGTCAAACATTATTCATACACCGGAGCAGATAGAACAATTTCTAAAAAATCTCTTTTGGGAAAAATCGGACTTGCCAAAAGCCAGGCAAATCGGCAACTTGGCCATGAACCTAAACTCCCTTGCTTACGGTTTGTATACGGATATTTTTGCCCACAACTCCATGGAAAACTTTGGCGCCTACGATGTTTCCAAATATTTTGGCAACAAACATATTTTGGTTATAAAACAATGGGTTAACTTACGTCCTGTGGAACTTTTTCCCGAATTCAAAGACTTCCCTTTTGACAAATTAAACATCTTTGCCATTTACAAAGATATCGGCTACACAGTAGATATTTACACCCACCAAATTTATAGCGGCAATGCCGCCCAAAATTTAGTGAAATATTGCGTGTTAATAGAAAACGAAAAAACCTTGAATAACGTAACCGAACTCAAAAATTTAAATAATTTTTTAGGCAAGCTTGCTACCGAGCATTACCTAAAAATGCAGCAAAGGGGGTTTGAGGAAGCAAAAAAGAACTGGGTGCTGGCAAGAAATTATCAATTTAAGGATTTTTTTAAAGCCGTGGGCATTGAATGGCGGGATCAGAATATACTGGATAGGATAAAAGATAAACAACTAATTAAGACCAATTTTTGGAACTTTGAAAAATATCCTAAAAATGTATTATTTGCATTTTGGAAGCAATGTTTTGACCCTCGCCTAGATACTTACTATTCTCAATGGCCAAATATTTTAGAAACATTAACCCATAAATAATTTTATGCCGACAGAACGTGAGCCAATAACGGAGACAAAAACTTTAGGCGACATTACCATCCAGCGTAGTATTGATGGTCGCATTTTAAAAATTAATAGTTTAGATATTGACGAAAAAGACGCGGTATTAATCGTCCAACGGCACCAAAAACCAGCGTCTTTTTCAAAAGAGGCTTTGCTTGCCAGCGCCGCCGGAAAAGAAAATCCAAAAAATTTAGACTACGTTTACGACCCAAATTCCACGGAAACGGGTGCGGAACAGGAAAAAATACTTTTACAAAAAGTGGAAGCCGCTTTTGGCCCGATGAACCGGGTTGCTACAACCCCGAGACAAAGAGGCAAAGACCACGCCCCACTTATCCAGGAGCAATTCCCTTTGGCTAAACAAGAAGAATCTTTAGGCACAGTTTTAGATGACTCCGGGCTTGGACTGATGGGAGAATCCCAATATGGGGGAGAAAAATATACCACCGAGGAGACAAAAGGACTTTTTGGTGGTACCGGCCAAAAAGACGCGCGGTTTGGAAAGGGGAAAGACCGCGAACATCGTAAACCTTTAACCTACATGGAAAGTTGGGTTCAGCATGGCTATTTACCTGAAAAAAATCCTTGGTTGGTAGAAAATCCCGAGGAATTTGTGCAACAAACCCGGCAATTAATTGACAAGGTGGACGGAAAAAATTTTTTTATAACCCACGAAGCTAATATTCTTGCCATGCATTTGCTCGCGGAAAGGCCTTCAGCCGAACTTCTTAAGATACTGATGGAACTGCCGGACCTTCCGGAAAAAACTCGTACGGCGATTGAGGGCAAAATTAACGGCAAAACCACCTTTCTTGATTTATACCAAGCAATCCGTGAGACAGGAGAGGCAACCTACGCGGATATGGAATTGCCCGCGGAACAAAGAGGTTATCATTTTACAAAAACTCTTGCGGATCTTTTAGAAAAAATAAAATTAAAATCCGGACCCGGAAATCGCGGATACGCGGCGTTGTCTATTTACACCATACGCACCGACGAACATGGAAAAAAATACTTACTTGAAGCGGCTTTTGATCAACAAGTATGATAAAACTAAAAAATTAAAACCAACATAAAATTTTTATTTTTTTATTTTACTTTAAAGACAAAAAAATATGCCTAAACTATTTTTGATTGAGTGGGCAATAAATCCATGCTATAATAACATTGTCCGTTGTGGCTGGAATGGGAAAAGCTCAAAATTTGGGCTAAGTACTACGGAGCCAAGGGTTCCGCAAAGAACCTTAAGGGTCTTAATGTGAAAGTCCACACTCCCAACTTCACAAAACGGGCAAATTAATACTTTTTTGGGAAGAAAAATTTTTAAAGATTTAGGCTTACCGCCAATAAAAATACGCTGATTGGCTGTAACATGGGCGAGTGTATTGGCTTGCTTTTTTTTGCTGGTTTTGGTAAACTCTGTATATCCTGGTAAAAATTACTGCAATTTTTATGGGACAAGCGTGCCGCAAGTCTAATCTCTAATTACTAATCTCTATTCTCTAAATTCATGCCCAACACTAAATCGGCCGCTAAGGCCATGAGACAGGCAATTGTGCGTAGAGCCAGGAATATTAAGGCCAAGGACAAATTTAAGGACGCGGTTAAGGAAGTTAAAAAACTTATTGCCGCGGGCAAAAAGTCAGACGCGGTAAAAGCCATGCAAGCCGCCATGTCCGCCCTGGACAAAGCCGCCAAGACCCGCGTCATCCACAAAAACACGGCCTCCCGCAAAAAATCCCGCCTGGCCAAAGCCATAGCCAAACTTAAATAAACTAAAAAATCCCCTCAAGGGGATTTTTTGTTACCAATTATGACTTCAGGCTAATACGCCCAACTTAAGTCTCCCTTGTTGGTGGTAACCTTTAGTAAGTCCAACCCGTTAATTGATTTTAATATTATGCCGGTTTTATCCAGGCCGACAAGCGAAGTCTTTTTCCCGTTATAAACGGCTAAAATTACGTAGGTTTTTTTGGCCGCTACATTTTGGGACAACATAGTTAAATTGCTGCTCTTATCATAAGTCCACAAAAAAGCCAAAATGTTTTTACTCACGTCCTGCAATACTCCATTGTAACTTAAAGACTGGATGGTAGACTGCATGCTAATTTTACGATTTTTTTCTTTTAGTTTAATATCGGTAGTATTTCCCGCCTGGTCGGTGAGCAAAATATCGTTGATGTTGTCTACAACCGTAACTTTAGAAGTGGTGGAGATATTATCACTGCCGGTAAACTGAATGTCTTTTTTATCAGGATTAAACTGGATTACCGCCTCCGGCGCGGTTTCGTCTATGGTAAAGCTAATAGCTTGAGGCTGTTCGTTATTGCCGGCTTTGTCGGTAGAGAAAAAGCTGATGGTATGGGAGCCTTCATCTTTTATGGTAAGGGAGTTTTGATAAGTAGCAGCAGCTTTGTTGTCTAAACTGTATTTGATAACAGGGGCGGCGGAAGTCTGGCTGCCCTGTCCCGGGATATCTGGATAAGCGGCCGATAAAGTAACATTAACACTGCTTCGGTAAAACCCAGGCTGTCCCAACGTCCCCGATACAGAGGAAGTTAAAACGGGAGCGTTTGGATCTTGGAGTTGATAGGTGTTTACAATCGCTGAGGGGTTATAAACGGCATCAACTGTCCCATTGCCGTCTGTGTCCAAATTTATATTTTGGTCATTTTTAGAATTCAAATCAATTTCTGCCTTTGAACTTGCGATAACGGGAATTTGGTTATAATATGCCGTGTTCGTTGTCTGCCCGTTTTGTATAGTTGAGGAATCAAAATTAAAACTGCCGGTTCCGGTAGCAACCAATTTGACTGTATATTGCCCGCCAGCCGGCAAAAAAGCAAAATGCTCATGGCCAATAGTGTCGTAGCCGACATTAGGAATGTCCGAATCAAACCCGCCGTCGGCCGTGGGACCAACATGCCTTCCCAAACTGTCATAAATATGCAAATCTACCGGGCTGTGCGAAGAAACTTCGGTGCCGTTAAAACTGCAATCTGAAACAAACGGGGTTATTTTACTTTGAGCGGAAACGGCACCGGTTGTTATTAAGCTGACAATCTCTTGGCGGATACCGTCTTCCGTAAGCATAGTGGCGTGGTTGGACTCCAAAGCAAAAAGCGTCACGGAGCCGGGAATATTATTTGCCGAAAAGACCGGCACTGTACCGTCTCCGGCTGTGGGTACTATTTGAAAGGTTCCGTCGGCTTTAACCAATATCTTTCCCGGAGTTCCGGTTTGACAACCGACAATGTTGTAGGTTTTAATTCCGCTGCTGCTAAAATCAAAATTGTCATAGCCTGCACTGTGAAAAATACTTGAGGTTGCTACAAGGTTGCTATTTAGATCCTTGTTTTCTAAAAACTCCGTGGTGCTGGCGTAGCCAAAGGTTGTAACATGAAGTATGGGCGAATCGTTGCTTAATACTTTGGCTGTGCCTAAATAGCCGTTTGTGTGTTTAAAATATTCCGAACCCGGCAACAGCTCATAAACCGAGGGCATATTTTGGGAAATTTTTTGCACTTCCGAAGGAGCCAGCCCCATACCGAGAAAAGAAACCCCCATACTATCCCCATACAATAAAGCCTTGGCGGCCATAGGAGCTCCCAAATTTGGCGTTCCCACAAAAACCAGTTTATCTATTTTGGATTCATATTGTTGATACTGGGGGTCTGCCAGCAAACTCTTTACCACCAATCCTCCCTGGCTATGTGCAATGATATCAATTTTGCTTGAACCTGTGGAAGAAACAATTTGATCAATAATTTGTTTTAAACTTGGGTTCTTCATTTGTGGATCATCCGTTACCGCAACATCATGAATATCCCTGCGCCAGTCGTAGGGGAAGAGGAAAAGATTTGTCCCGGGTGTATAGCCGTCAGATGTTAAATCTTCAACTAACTTTTTTGTATAATTTAATGTACCCGCTATATCTATTACCGAACCTAAAGTTAAACTTCCGTCCGAAAGGTCTGCTAAAGGGTCCATAAAACTGTCATCATGAAAAGGGTTTAGCATCCTAGTAACATCAGGCCACAACAACTCGTTTTGTTGATCGTTTTGTTTAGAAATTACGGTACCCATAATCCCCGGCACGATCAATATGGGAACCTTTGAATTGGCTTTAGAATTATTAAAAGTACAAGTAATATTAGAATTCGGAACCAAAGTTGCTATTTGTAAAAAGCCAGTAAAATAATTTATATTGTCGCCGGAATTATCGCTGATACAACTGATGCTACCGGCGTTCCAACCAGCGAGAGGGGCTTCGCTAATGTAATAAACCACTCCCCCAAATATATTCAATGAGGCCTTTTTACTGACCGTACCACCTATGGTTGATAAATTAAAATTACTATATAGAAATTGGCTTCCGTTATTTAACTGATTAATATTTATATTAAATGTACCGTCTCCACCTGCAGCATTTATCACCACGGTTAAGCTGGCTGAGTCTGGTACTTGATAATATCCTTTGGTTTGCAAAGGCAAAAATATAATAAGTAATAACAATATACTAAAAAACTTTTTAAATATCATTGCGTTAAAATTTTCCGCGACAGAATTGTCGCATTTTTTAATTTTTTTTGTTAGCCACATAAATATCACTAAAACCCAATATGTCTAAGGGAAACGGAAAAACCAAACAGAAAAAAGACCATAACTGCGGCTAAAAATAATAGTACTGAAAAAACCCATAACATTATTTTATTTTTTATATTTTTGTGGATAATAATTAAATAAATGCTGGAAAACAATAAACCTACCGTTTGAATAAATAGCACGGTACTTAGAATGTTTATATTATCAGGATTTTCTAAAAAATTATTCCTTAACAAAGATGAATTTCCATTAATATGATTAGTGTACAAACTATAAATAAAATTCCCCACCGGGCTCCATAAAACCTCCGGCACAACAAACATTGCCAGGAAAATTCCTAACCAAACTTTTTGCATTTTTGACATATATTTTGTTTCTTAATGGTTTTGCTTTATTTAAGGATACCAAATTAAAAATCCTTGTCAACAAAAAGGATTTTTTAAAACTCTTATTACTTTAGGTAAAACTTAAGTCTTATTTTATTATAAAACTCCTTATAAATACAACGCTTTTTAAAAAAACTACTCTTTTAAGAAGATTTTGTTCTTCCTACAAAATATCCGCCCCTCTAAAAACTCCCTTAACTTTTCCACAGCAAAGCCATTCCGTTACAAAGGCATCTATTTAAATACATGCCTTAAGCGAAACTTTAAGTTTTATTTGATTTGGAAAAAAGTTTATTTTTTTATTTTTTTCCATTAAAAATAAATACTCATGATGATTTCCATCGCTGTTTATCCACTCGTGCGTCCAGCGCATGTTGGCCATCACATTTTTTTTGTAGTTAATTTCAACCGCTTTTAACAACTTTCCCGACTCATCAATTATACTATTTAGCTCTTGCTTTGTAGCCCTGCCGCCGGAACTATAAGATAGTAAAATATAGCGCGCTTTTGTTTCTTTTATCAGCCTGTTTAGCGCCTGCATAGCAAGAAAAGAACCGTTTTCGTCTTTCCTAAATTCTTCAAACACGGAGCCGGCAACTGAATCCCTGCTATCTTCTCTGCGATTAACTTTTCCAAAAACTGTCGGCTTGTCGTGTTTTATTATGGTCGTCCAAATGTGATAGTAAGAAGCGTAGCGAACCCTGCTCGGCGGCATCTTTTCATTATTTGAACCGTAAGGCGGGTCAAAATAAGCTAAATCATATTCGTCGTCCGCAATAGTTTTAAAAATGTCGCCCCGAATTACTTTATGCTCGCCGTCACTTTTGAATCTTTTTGGCAACTCTAAAAATAAATCGTGGTGAGAACGAGGGGACCATTTAGAAAGATAAGAAACATAATGCCCAAGCGTGCTGTCAACCGAATCTAAAGCATAAATTAGGCTTGTTAAAATAACACATTTGTCGAACCATTCTAAATTTAACCTCTCAATTTCATCTCTTATCTCATCCAGTTTGCGCGTATTTTTTGCCTGGAATGGCCTTTTGTTATTTTCCTCTAACTCGGCTCCGTAATTTTGTGTGTACCAACCGTCATGGCCTTTCAGGCTATTTAAGTGGTCTAAAATTTTTTGATAAAATTCATCCGATTTGTTTGCCTTTAAATAACAATTGGCAAAAACTTCCGACCAAACGGAAATGTCGCTTGCGGTTACGTTATAACCAAGCTGGGCAAGCGCCTGCGCAATACGGGTTGTCCCCGTAAAACCGTCTAATACTTTGCTAACGCCCTTTAGCCCGCTTAATAATTCAACAATATAGGGTAAAATTTTTAGCTTTGACCCCGCGTATTTAATACCCTCGGTCTTTGGCGTTATTAAGGCGGTTCTTGCAAATATGTCTAGTTGTTGATTTCTCATAAAGTTTTTAATCTGTCGATATCTTTTTGCAAAATTTCGTTTGCCTGTTTATGCCCCTGCTCAGTGCTGTTGAGAGCAAGACTAAATAATTTTACCAGAGTAAGATTGTGGGAGTAGTTAATCCAGCCGTTGGTAAGGGAATCAAAATAAGAAAGGGCATTTTTAGTATGGGTCCATAACCCTCGTTGTAGGGCGTTCGCGGAAGCACCGCCATATCTGACTTCACAAATATAATTACCCTTTGGGTCAACAAACATAAAAATCGGATGCGACCGGCCTTTGCCTGGAATTACTCTTCCGGTTAAAATGTCAAATTTTTGGTTTTCGCCCACATATACAATTCTTTGAGTTTTACTTATTGCTTTTCTATGGTCAAAAATCATTATATTACACTGTTGCTTTTTCTCATCATAAATAAGCGGCATAACATTTATTGAATCAAAATCTCCAAATTCTTTTGACTGAAAAATCTTTTTTATTTTGTTTGGGTCAACAATGTCCTTCCCTTGTATTTCAAGAAATGGAAACATTTTTTGGTGGCTGTCCGTAGAGAGTTGGAGAGGACCATCGCCATATGCTTTTAAGCTCAACGGAAATTTGGTTTTTGTAATTTCATTGATAATAACAATGTCTTCCTCATGTTCCTTTGCCCGAAATAAATCTTTGCCAACATGTATACTCTTGTAGTCATACATAAATTGGTTAATAAATTCGGCCATCCCTATTTCGGCCAAATCACCGTGCGTTTTGTTACCTATCAACCGCATGGTAAAAATGTTGGATAAAGTATTTATAACCAAGCTTTTATTTTTGCCGGCTAATAATTTGAATCTTTTTTTGAAATCGTCATAATCTGACATGGCTTTATTTTATCACTTTATAAATATTGCCTTCAGGCATTAAAAACTTCTTCGCTAACAAAATTCCAAAAATCTTATTCAACAAAAATCTCTCTTTTAAAAAAATATATTTTAGCTTAAGAAATAATATGGGTTAAATTTTTCTAAGTTTCAGTGTTTAATTCCCAGGTTATTTTTGTACCGCTTTCTTCATCCAACCATCCAGATGTAAAACCCTCTTTTATTAACCTTCCAATTTCTTCTTGTTGTAATTCTGTTAAGTTCATAAATTTCATTTTAATTATAACAAAAATTCTACTGTGACGGAAATGGGGAATTTTTGGTTTTAGCATTACCCTCCCCTAGCCCCTCCCCTCCCTCCTTCGCTAAAACTACGGCGGGCAAGCAAGGGAGGGAAAACTACGATATCCTTATTAATATCACCCCCCGCCTGCCTACGCCTATTGGAAAAGTTTAAATGGATATTGAAAGTTTGTATATCTATTAATATCCATTAGCCTTTGAAAAATAGGCATGGCGGGCAGGCCTAACCCCCTCTTATGCTAAGAGGGGGACTGCGAATTTGCAAAGTTTTCCAAAAATTTAACAATTCTTTGGTCAAGCATAATGTCTTGGGGGTATATGGGGCGCTTGAGGGTGAGGCCTAAGAGGGTGCGGCAGCGGGAGAGGGCAACATAGAGCTGGCCGTGGGCAAAGGTGCCGGAGGCAAGGTCTATATAGACTTTGTCAAAAGTTTTGCCCTGAGCTTTATGGATAGTTACGGCCCAGGCCAGCTTAAACGGATACTGGGTATAGGTACCGGTGGTTTTGCTGTCTACCGTTTCCGTATATTTATTTAACTCAAATTTAAACATTTCCCAGGTATACGGCTCGACGTACACGGTTTCGCCGGTTTCAAGCTCGACGATAATGGTGTCTGATGATTCTGGCCGATCGTCATCAAAGTTATCGCTCCAACCACCTCCCCGCCCTATGGGCGGTACTCCTCCTTGAAAAGGAGGAGAGACTGCACCGGTATCAAATTTTTCTATGCCCACAATTTTCCCCATAGTCCCGTTAACCCAGCGCTTGCGCTGGTCATTGTTGAGCATCATAATTTGGGCGCCGATTTTAATTTGCAAATTTATGTCCGTCGGCAGTTCTCTGTCCTGAAAACTGCCGTAGGCGCTGCCGGTATAAATTTTTACTGGCGATTCAATTTTTTCCAAAAAATAATTATTTACCCAACTTGCCCGTTTGTTGGTGGGCGTTAAATAAATAGAGAACTTCTCAAAAGCAAATTCATCATCTTCGCCGTTTACCCTTTGGTTTATAATGCTCAAATGCTCCGCTGATGCCGCGTTATTTCGCACCGCGTTTAAAACTTCCAAAAATACCTGTTCCTTTTGGCGATAAATGGTTTTTAGTTCAATAAAATTGAATAAAGCGTTTTTAAAACTGCGCGAATCAAAAAAATACGGGCTGGCATATTCTTTTATTAACGCGCCGCCGCTTCCGAAATCTTTGTCTACCGGCGGGAGCTGGTACAAATCGCCGATAAATATCATTTGCAGCCCCCCAAAAGGCAAATCCCCGGCCGGCCCGTTTACGCGCAAAAACTTGTCCACGCAATCCAGCAAATCCGCGCGCACCATTGAAATTTCATCTATAATAACGGTATTTAGTTTTTGCAAAAGTTTGCGCTTTCCGGACATCGGATTGAGTTTTTTTACTTTTTGCAAAGTTATGTCCGGACCGAAGGCGCAAAAAGAATGAATGGTCTGCCCTTCCACGTTTAAAGCCGCCACGCCCGTAGGGGCCAGCACGACAATGTTTTTTTCCGCGGTTTTACGAAAATTTTGTAATAAAGTAGACTTGCCTGTCCCGGCTTCGCCGGTTAAAAACAAATTCCGGTTGGTATTTTTCATTAAGTCCAGCGCGGCTTGGGCCTCGGGGTTGTTGGAAAAACTGAATTGAGGCGGGGATATTTCGTTATTTATGTAGCGTGCCGATTTATCGGCGTCCTGGGATCGCCCATGAATGGGCACGCTACGCTTATCAACCCCTGTTTTTCTCTCCTCATCCCGTTTCTTCTGGCCTTCGTAGTCCCAGCCCGCAATGTCCGGAAAATACTTTGCCAGCCGGCCGCGGATGCCGTTTGGCCTACGTCCGAACTGCGCGGAAGCGCGCTCTAAAAAAGATTCAAAGTCGCCGGCACCTTCGGTTTTGTGCAAATCATAAATATCCAAAAGTATTTTGTCCTCGTCTTTAGTCCACCGCAAAAAAGCTTTAGGATACGTTTTCCGCAATTCCTCAATGCGGCCGATTTTTTGTTCTTGCTCGTCCATATTTTTACCGAGGGCGTCATTCTGAACCTGAGCGTATCCGCCTTTCGACTGGGCTCAAGGCGCCCTGAGCGTAGTCGAACGGGCGAAGGTAAAGAATCTCTTTAATGAGATTCTACGGTCGGTGCTACTGCCTCAGAATGACGCCATATATAATACGTTATTGCTAGGCTGTCTTAACCTTCTCCTGTAACTCCCCAATAACCTGGCTAAACTCGTCCAAGTTGTCTTTAAACACAGTAACGGTACTGCGATGCTTCTGCCCATCCTTCATCCAGGTTTCGCTGATGCTTAAATACTTATTGCCATTCTTGGCGGCCCTGACGTCAAAAAAATAAGTCTTGCTTTTGGTTTTGAGATTTTGGGAATATAAAGCTTGCGGCACTGTTGTTTGCAATTGCTCTGGCATATAATTTTGTTTGATTGATTTTTGTCTGCGACCTTTGATTAATAACTCCCGCAGCTGTTCGGGGGTGATTAGTAAATTAATCCACTTTTTACTTTCCACTTTAAACCTTTTACTTCCTATTGATTAAATTAACTATCAACTTTACCATCACATCTTTCTGCACCGGCTTGCTTTCCGCGATTAGCAAAGCCAAAGCGACCAAGGCCGTGTCATTGACTTTGCGCTCGCCTCTTTTGTTGTTGAGATAATTATTTTCTATCAAAAACAGCAAAAACAGCAAACAGCCGATGCGCTTGTTACCGTCCACAAACGGATGGTCTTTAATGGCAAAATACAAAAGATGCGCGGCTTTTTCTTCCAATGACGGATACAGTTCTTTGCCGCTGTAGGTCTGATAAATACTGCCAAGCACAGCCTCCAGTTTGCCGCCGACTTCCTGACCAAACAAGTCGCTGACTTCTTTTTTAGCCGCAAGCCTTTGTTTGAACCGGATAATGGTTTTTTGGATTTCCGCGTGGTCCAGCGGCCGAGTAGATTTTTTACTAACATCGGTTATTCCTAACTTACCTTCATCATATTCGTGCAAAACCGTCCACGTATTTGCGTAGTCCACAATAATATTTAAAAACTCTTTTTCATACCCTTCGGTGCGCCGCGCCTCTATAACATTCTGAAACAACTTAACCGTTTGCTGCAGCTCCTTAAGCTGACTGTTGTGCTCCTGCTTTAATTGATCCAACCGATTTTTGTTAACCGCGTAACCTTGTAGTAAATAATCCCGCAACCTTTGCGTGGCCCAAATGCGAAACTGCGTGCCACGCTTGGATTTAACCCGATAGCCGACAGAGATAATTACATCAAGATTGTAATAAATATTTGGCTTAAATAACGCAATACCCGAATTTACGGTTTTCCCTTGTTTAAGCGTGGTTTTTTCTTCTTCTAATTCCTTTTCCGCATAAATAAGACGAATGTGTTGGCCAATAGTATTTATATCCCTCTCAAACAGTTTGGCCATTTGTGAACGGGTAAGCCAAACGGTCTCACCATCCATCTGCACTTGCAGTTCCGGGCCTTCTGGGGCTTTATAAATAACAATTTCCCCTTTTTTTATTTCTTCTGGCATAACACTCCTTTTGTTTAAGCCAATTCTCGTAAAACGAGAGTTGGCTTATTTATAAGATGTTTCCTCAACTAAACTCTTAAGTCCTTAATCTAACATCTATATAGTATACTATCGTTCACCCTACGTCAACCCCGTTAGAAATTTTTTTGTTTTTTAATCAAAATATAAATAAAAAAATCAATTATTTACCTTATATATGGGTAAGTTTTGATTTATTTCTAACGGGGTCAAGCCCTTTAAAAATAAGGATAAATTAAATTTCTGCCCCAGTTATCCACACTGCTTCGCTGAAGCTACGCAGTGCAGGCACTCACAATTAGATTTCAAAACCTTTAAGCCTATTTTTCCTGTCCGCTATTGCCTCTTCCGTAATATCTTCCGGTTTGATGCTGCAGTGTTTAAAAATTTGTTTTTCAATGTGCCTCAAGGAATTTTCAAAATCATCACGGGCTTGCGTGTCATTTTTGTGGTTTTGATATCTTTTCCTTAAATCCACAAACCTTTCTTCTAAACTTACCACCCACATGGGACCCACGCGGTCGTCCGCGTACTGGCAAATTTTTTTGCCAAAATCTCCGCCTTCGGCATTTGGAACGGCCGTTAAAAAACCAACTGCGTCCACCAGCTCTATAACTCTTTGGCTTACGCCGATTTCTTTGCAAATTAAAATACTTGCCTCGTGTTCATCGCGGCCGTATTTTTTTATATACTCATCCTTAACTTTTTGCCAGTATGCGATGTCGATGTTGTGATTCAACAAATTTTGCGTCTCCTCCAAATTAAACTTAATAATATTCCCCATATCATGCAACAAACACGCCGCTACGATATTTTCACGGTCAACCTGCCTTATTCCCTCCCCCTTGCGGGGAGGGTTAGGGAGGGGGGCAAAATGTTCGCAGATGACTTCCCCCACCGCCGCCACCCTCAACTGGTGTTCCGCAAGCTGCGGCATAATCTGGTATTTTTTGTAAATTTCTAAAATATTCATCTAATTTAGCTTAATTTAATTCCCGCGTAAACCATTAGCGCCGCGCCGGCAAACCTGACTAAATAAACTTTTAGACTATGCTTTTCCAAAAACTTCGGAACGGCCAGCGACAAAATAAATGCCATAAGCGCGGACAGGGGCAAAGTAATGATGGCCGAAGAAATACTGACATTTTGCGCGTAAGCCCTGTTGGCGGCCAAAATTCCTATAAGATCAAAAATCGCCACACATAAAATATATGTCCATTGCCTGCCGGCGACAAACTTGGCCTCAAAAGCAAATCGCGGCAAAGTCAGGCAGAACAACGCCTGGGCAATAATGGCCGACCATAAAGTTACAGTCCAAAAACCGCTTTGGGCGATTGCCCGGTTAATGAATATGGCGTCAACGGAAAATGCCAGCATGGCCAGTACGGCATAAACTGTCCCCCGGCCGAACATTGATCGCCGCGACAGGCGTTCGTCCAAACTTACCAGCACGCCGCCGACCAATACTAACGCAATTAAAAACAATTGGTTTGGACTCAGCCATTCTTTTAACAACAACTCCGCCAAAACCACGGTAAACACAATACGCGCATTAAATAAAGGGGTAGCCGTGGTAATATCCAGCTTATAAAGGGTAAAAATGTAAAAAATGTTGGCCAAGGCCCAAAAAACGCCGGCCCAAATAATGTTTCCCCAACGCACCGGCAGTGCGGCGTGAAAATAAAGCGCCAGCGGCACAGTCAAAATTAGTACCAGCCCAGAGTAAGCAAAATTCAATAGCCAAGGATTTTTAATCTCATGCTTGCTCAAAAGCTTAGTGGCCACAACTTCCAAAGCATAAGCCAACGATGCAATCCAGGCAAAAATTTGGAATGAAAAATTAAAATGCATACAATAATTTAAGGTTTTTCCAAAAGTAAAATTTTCTTTTCAAACCCGCCGTTTTGTTGGCGCTTTTCTTTTTGGATTTCAACAATATCTTGCATTTTCCAGCCCTTTAACTTTAGTATCGCGCCAACCAGTTCCAAAATATCGGCCGGTTCTTCTTCCGTGTTACCCTCATCCAAAGAATGGAGCAGTTCGGTTGACTCCTCCACCATCTTTTTTAACAGATACTTTAAAAATTCGTCATTGGTTAAAACCCTGGTCTGCGCCGTCAACCCCTTGGCCGCAAGGATTTCCGGAATCCTGTCGCGAACTAATTTTGGATATTCGTTTTCAATTGACAAATTACTTGACGTAAAATCCATATGATTGATTTATTGTTTATTAACTTGTCCTAAATCCTATTTTATTTTTTGGCTTTTCTTCCACTGCCAACAGTTCCTTAATAACTTGGAAAACTTCTTTAAACTGATAATCGTATTTTCTTTCTAATTTTTCTATCTTTTCCCGCAATTCCTTATTGCCCGCAAGCATTTCACGAATTTTGGTAAAGGTGCGCATAATTTGGATATTAACCTGAATTGCGCGCTCGCTGTTTAAAACAGAGGACAACATCGCGACGCCCTGCTCGGTAAAAACATATGGCAAATATTTAATATTTTGCCCTCTGTTCAAGGTCACAAATTGTGACCTTGAAATTTCGTCTCCGGTCACAATTTGTGACCGCATAGCTTCCGCCTCTGCCCAAGTAAGCTGAAACATAAAATCCACCGGAAACCTTTTCTTATTTCTCTTAACGGCCTGATTAAAAACTTTTGTCGTAACGCCATAAAGCGCCGCCAAATCGGCGTCAATCATCACCCGCCGCCCGCGCAACCAATAAATTTTGCTTTCTATTTTAAACCTCGGAACGATTGCCAAATTTTTCATATCTGCATAGTATACAATCGTTCACTATTTGTCCAGTGGATAACTGACCCCTTCTTCAAGGTCACAATTTGCGACCTTGAAGAAAAAATTGGATATCCCAATTTGGTACTTCCAAATTTTGTTCAATTATTTAATTTTGGTCAATTCCCTTCATCTCTCCCCAATTATCCCCGACCTTAGCTTCTACTTTTACAGGAACGGATAATTTTATGGCGTTTTCCATTAGGGGGATGAGTTTTTTTGCCCAATATTCCACTTTATCTTCGGCCACTTCAAAGACGAGTTCGTCGTGGACTTGCAGGAGCATTCGGATATCATTAACTCCCCCTGGCCCCCTCTTTAGAAAAGAGGGGGGACTGATTTGCTGATTGGCTGATTCGCTTATCAGCTTGTGTATATTTATCATCGCGACTTTAATTACATCCGCGGCCAAACTTTGAATGGGGAAATTCACGGCCGCGCGCTCGGCCGCTGCGCGGACAAAAAATTGCGACGATTTTATTTCCGGAAACTTGCGAATGCGCCCAAGCTCGTTGCGTACAAAGCCTTCTTCGTTAACCTGCAGTTTAATTTGCTCTATATACTCTTCCACTTTTGGATAAGCGGCAAAATATTTTTGAATAAATTCTTTGGCCTCGGCGCGGCTAACTTGCCCGATGCGCGATGAAAGCCCAAACGATGAAAGTCCATAAAGAATCCCAAAATTTATAGTCTTGGCGTCGCGCCGCATATCAGCAGTCACATTATCGGCAGATACACCAAAAATACTAACGGCGGTATTGGTATGAATGTCTTCCCCGTTTTTAAACACGCGCAGCATATTTTGGTCTTTGGCCAAATGCGCCACAATGCGCAGTTCAATCTGACTATAATCTATAGATAAAAGTTTATAGCCTTTCTCGGCCACAAAGGCCTGTCTTATTTTGCTTCCTAAACCTGCGCCGCGAATGGGAATGTTCTGTAAATTAGGATCTGTGGACGACAGGCGGCCTGTTGCGGCAATGGTCTGATTGTAGCTTGTATGAATTCTGCCGGTCTTTTTATTTACCAGTTCCGGCAGCGCCAGCAAATAAGTTGATTGTAGTTTGGCCAATTCCCTATATTCCAAGATTTTATCAATCACCGGATGCTGGCCTTTCATTTTTTCCAGCTCGCCGGCAGCCGTGGACAACCCGGTTTTGGTTTTGCGGTTTTCAATCGGCTCCAACTTTAATTTATCAAACAAAACCTCCTTCATCTGCTTGGGTGAGTTGATGTTAAACTCCTGCCCCGTCAGCTTATAAATTTTGCTCTCCAAATCTTTAATGTCAATTTCCGCCTCGGCGCTAAGCCGGTTTAAAAATTTAGCGTCCAGCTTAATTCCGTTTAGCTCCATTTGAGCCAAAACCTCCACCAGGGGCATTTCTATTTCGTAAAAAATTTTTTCCAGCCCCTCCTGTTTTATTTGCGGTTCAAATAATTCTTTTAGCCGCAAAGTCATATCTACGTCTTCACAACAATACCAGCTGACTTTTTCCGCCGGCACTTTATCCATGGTAATTTGGTTTTTTCCCTTGCCGATCAATTCCTCAATCGGTTGCATTTGGTAACCAAGCTCGTTAAAAGCCAATGCGTCCAAACTATGCTGGCGCGTTCCGGCATTTAGTAAGTATGACGCAATCATGGAATCAAAACTTACGGGGTTAAGGATAAAGGATAAAGGATAAAGGATCTGGCTGTCATATTTAATGTTGTGGCCGATTTTTTTGATGTGGGGCGACTCAATCAATTTTTTTAATTCATCCGATGCCAAAAATAATTCCGCCGGCACGTAATAAGCTTCGCCGGGTTTTACACATAAACCGACGCCGACCAATTCGGCGTTCAAAACATCTAAGCCGGTAGTTTCGGTGTCTATAACAAGTTCTTTGGCGGAGGATAAAATCTTGATAACCTTTTCCAGTTTTTCATCAGTATCAATCAGTTGGTAATCTTGTTTGTTGATACTTGATCCAACCACCCCGTCCGCCTCCGGCGGCCACCCCTCCTTGGCAGGAGGGGAAGCTCTGCGGTTGTCCGAGGATGGCTGCGGAGCCTCTCCTCCTAATTTAGGAGGAGTACCCGAACGAAGTGAGGGGGAGGTGGTTGGAGTTTTTTCTGTTTTCGGCAACTTGGCAATCAGCGACCTAAACTCCAATTCCTGGAACAGCTTAACCGTAGCCTGCAAATGGGCGGCGTCAAAATCGTATTTGAGGATGCGGATATCAAGCGGCACATTGCAGTCAATCACCGACAGCTTATAAGACATCCGTGCCTCTTTTTCCTGCGCTTTAAGCAATTCCAAAACCCGCGGTTTTATTTTACTGATGGGCTGATTGGCTAATTGGCTGATTACTTTATAAAGATTATCAAACGACTTAAATTCCTTAATCAGCTCGCCCGCGGTTTTCTCCCCAATGCCTTTAACTCCGGGGATGTTGTCGCTGGGGTCGCCGCGCAAAGCTTTATAATCCACCATCTGGTCCGGGTTAAGCCCATAACGCGCGCGCACGGCCTTGGCATCATAAATAACCACGTCGGTAATGCCCTTGCGCATGGTATACACTTTTATAACGTGATTCACCAATTGCAAAGTGTCCAAATCGCCGGTGACAATAATGACTTCAACCTCTCCCCTGCCCCTCTCCTCAATAGGAGAGGGGGGCTCCGCGGTTTCCCTCCCCTTCTGAGGGGAGGGATTAAGGGAGGGGTTGTATTTTTGATATATCTGTTTTGCCAGCGTCCCCAAACAGTCATCCGCCTCAAACCCTTGCTTTTCAAAAATGGGAATATTTAACGCGCGCACAACCTCTTTAACGCGCGGAATCTGATCGTATAATTCCTGGTCGGCCTTAACGCGCGTAGCCTTGTATTCTTTATATTGTTCATGTCTAAAAGTCGGCCCGGCCAAATCAAAAGTACAGGCAATATGCGTGGGTTTGATGTCGGCAATGGCCTTAAGCAAAATCATGGTAAAACCGTAAACCGCGTTAGTCTGCTCCCCGCTTTTGGTATTTAAAACCGGAATAGCATGATACCCGCGATGAATCAGCGCGTTGCCGTCTATTAACATATACCGATCTTGGTTGGATTTCATCATACTCTGTAAAATTTCTTTTTATGCATTACGTAATGATTTACGTAATTAAATATGTATGTTTAAATATTAAGATAAACAATCTTTCACAAAATTAATCCTTGCCAATTGCTAAAATCGTCTTTCTTTAATTTATTACCCGTTTTATCAAACCAAACCCACCTCCCGCGATAGTTTCGAGAGTCGGTATTAGCAACTATCCCGCCAAAAAGCTTTTTGCCTTTTTTATTTTCCTTTTGAATATAAACAAGTAATCCGTCTGATTTAACTCCAAAATCGCTTAAATGCGTGCCGTGCGGGTCAAACAAACCCACCCTACCGTCCTTCATCTTTACAATAAAATCAACATAAAAAGGTTTTAATTCCCCATTCTTATAAGGAACTGCAAAAAATGTCGCGTCTCTATCTCCATTTTTAAACCACCATTCAACTTTATTGTTTCTTTCTTCTAAAAATTTAACAAACGCCTCTTCTGCTTTGGAACCGTACTTAGAATAAAACGGCTTCAAAATCGATTTTTTCCTTTCCTCCTTCATATATTCATCGGGGAAATTATAAAAATCTTTGATATTCCAATTTTCCACGCTAATCATTTCACTCTCTCTTTTTATAGCCTCCGATTGATATTTTTCTTTTGCTTTACCTAAAACATTAACAAAATGCCGGGAATTTTTATCGCTCAAAACCATCTGGACAATTTCTTCCCATACATCGCCGTACCACATTTTTAATTCCTTCTCAAAAAATTTATAGATCGCTTCTTTAACTCTGCCAACGGATCGGTCTTCAGGATAGAAAGGAGTTAAATTGTTACGGACAAAAAAATCTAACAATTTCTGTAAATCAAAATCGCTGACTTTGATCGCTTTATCCCCCACTATTTTTGTTCCTACCAAAGCATCAACGCCCTCAGCCTTATAATCAGCAATAAGCCTTAAATCAACTTTTTTTGCTTTTTTATCAATTTTCTTTTTTAGGCCATACTTTTTGGCTTCCGCTAGGAATATTTCAGTAAAAAACGGCGCCAACCTTGTTTTCTCGCGCTGTCTTTTGGGATAGCACGAAAGTAAATTTATTGGCTTATAAATATCTCGTCTTTTACTTGTGTAAATAGTTATGTACCCTTTGGCGGCATCTTCTTGAATTTCAACATCATCCAAGTTGGTATAAACGTAGCCATAATTCAAAATTTCGCTTTCATAGTGCCCTTTGTCCGGCTCCGGCATTCGCATAATCCTGCCTACCGTCTGTATGGAAAAAATTGCGCTGTGCCATTGCCTAAATAAAACCAAAATCTGCGCTCTTGGACAATCCCAACCCAAAGCGATGGCTTGTTTAAAAATCAATACTTCAACAATGCTGTCCAACCTTTCAACATCTTCTTTATTTACGTGCTCGCCTGAAAGCCATATCGCAAGTTTGTTGTTTCCTTTTTCGGTGGATATTTTATATTTATTTTTAAGGATGCTTTCCACCCGTTCACGCATACGGTCTTCCACCTGTCCAATCCTGTCCGGCAATTGAATTAAAATTAAAGGATTGATATTTGCCTTTTCTTTTTTATATGCTTTTATCAATTCCAGCCGCTTTTTAATTGCCGTATCAATTACCAGTTCCTCGCTGCCCCCGCTCAATTTTTGCGTACGGATTTTCCCCTGCTTGATGATGTTATCAAAATCGTCATTCAAAATAACCGCCTTTTTAATCATCCCCTCTTTTTTGACATCTTCCAGCTGAACATTGACGTCTTCATCGCCTTCTAAAACAGGCGTTGCTGAAACCTCTATGGTCAATTTTGGCCCAATCATTTGAATTAAACTTTGCGAAATATCGCTCGTGGAATGATGGTGGGCTTCGTCAATTACTAATATAATTTCTCGTTCTTCCTCTTTCGCTTTTTCCAAAACCTTGGACAAATTAAAATCTTGCTCATTATCACGGATATAAATATTATCTTTTCTATTTATGCTTTCCCAGTTAAAAAACAAGATTTCATTTTCGCTTATTTTTCTGTCGTCCAAATCCTCAAAATATGAGCATTTTAACGCCCGGCTCGTGTCAAAATAGCTTTCCAATTTGTCACGGCTTTGAATATGGAGTTGCCTCGGCGCCGTCCAAATAAAACTAAGGGATTCTTTAACTTCCCTGTCATCAACCAACCGTTTCAAAAACTCCGCCATCATTATGGTTTTACCCGAGCCGGTCGGCGCTTTAAAAACCAATTTTTTGCTGTCTGAATAACCCAAAAGCTTTTTGGTCTTGGTTAGCAGATCGTCTATCGCGATTTCCTGATAATCTTTTAGTTGCATAGATTATTGAAAAATTCTCCTGTACACCCTCAAAATTGCTTCGGGGATTGGTGATAATTGAATTTTTTGCTTTATATCCTTAAACTCATTGTTAAAAGTCTCATCGCCCAGCGAAAAAACATAGACGCTGAATTTGCCTTGGATATTCTTTATCGCTTTTTTAAAAGCCGGAATTGCCGCTTGGTCAAAAATTATTCCGGAATAATGATCATCATTTTTGAAAATTTCAAAATTTTTCTTGTTCGCAACCGGTTTAAAAGTTCCCTCTTTAACACAAAGCATCTCTACAGCTTCAGTGGTGAGTTTAATTTTATTTATATCCGTCGGCTCGTCATAATCAACAAAATCGGTTTTGAAATATTTTAGGTTACCTCTTAAACCTTTAACTTTTTCTGTCTTAACCTTATATCCGCCCATGACATTTTTGATTCTCGGATAGCAAATATCAGAAGCTATTTTTGTTCCGCTCCCGTTATTATCTTCGTTATTGGTACAAAGAATGAACTTACGATTTCCACCATCTTGTTTGTTTATTTCTAAAACAGCATGACCAGTCGTTCCAGAACCAGCAAAAAAATCAAGTATCACGGAGTCTTTCTTCGTTGTTAGTTTAAGAATGTCAACTAAAAGATATAAAGACTTAGGATAATCAAAAATGTTTTTCCCGAGAATTTTCTTTAAAAGATTAGTACCGTGAAATTCAGATTGATATTTTTGATCAAGCCAAACATTCTTTAAAACTTGTTGTTCACGATACCTGTGATAAATCCGAATTTTATCCTCTTCTTTCTTTGCGATAAAATAATCTTCATCATTTAGTTGATCAAAAGTCTCCCTTACATTTTTCCACGCCATTTCCTTTCCGCCATTTGTGATGGGATAAATCTCGTTATACCCGGATATTTTTTGTGAGGTTATATTTCTTAAATCTTTGCTAACATAAATGGGATACCAATTTTTTGGTCTGTTTTGTCTTGACCAAACGGTTCTAGCTCGCATAAATGGCTCGAGACGATATTTTCCTTGTTCATCAGATTGATCAAACGATAGTTGAACATCCTCATTTAGAGCCACTTTATTAAAATTCACCTGCCCTATATTTCGAGCATAAACCAACATAAACTCACTATTAGCAGAAAAAAATTTCGATTGATTTCTGCCTTTTGGATTATGTAAAACCGTTACAAGTCCTAATCTATTACTTTCACCAAAAATTTCATCTAATAACAAACCAAGAGAGAATAACTCGTTGTCATCAATCGCACAAATCAAAAATCCATCACTTGGTAAAAGACTATATGCAAGTCTTAATCTTTTACTCATAAAAGAAAGCCACTTGCTATGACGGAAGGCATCCTCTTTATCAACATAGTCGTTGTTATAACGCCAGGTTTGTGCACCCGTGTTATATGGCGGATCGATGTAAATAACATCAACTTTTTTGGCGTGGGTGTAATTTAAAACAGAAAGCGCGTGATAATTGTCGCCTTCAATGAGTAAATTTACCGGCTTGTTTTTGTCGGTAATAATTTCCTTATTTTTTACTTCTTTCAGCACCGGCAGTTTTTCTTTGCACATTTCCGCCACTTCTTCGGATTTTTCTTCCCACACCAAACCGTACTTTTTCCTTTTCTTAAGCTCCTTTTTTAGCCGCTCAATTTCTGCTTGTAATTTCTCAACCCCTGTATTTTTACTGTTTTTGGCCATAATTGTTATCCCCAATTTATTATTTAGCGCGCTTGACGAACGTTCATAATTAAGTTATAATAGGTGTAGAAGTAAGACCTCTCGTGTTGGGTTACCGGATGGTAACCCGTTAAAGCGAGGGGCTTTCTGCTTTTTAAGGGAACAATAAACTCTCTTCAACAATCTTGCTTTTTATCAGCTCGTAAAATTCGTAGTCGCCTTGTTCATATTTCCTGAAAATTGCCCAAGAAATGAAATCTATCGCCTGAAGTGCCCTGGACTCATAAGAAGATTTAAGCTCCACCTTAAAACCTCCGTCCCTCCTGCCTCTCATCCCTTTTGTTAAATACTGAACAAAATTCTCCCGCAAATTTTTATTGGTATCCTTGCGATCAACCAATAACTCTATTGGTTCATGAGATGCCAACAAATTTTTATTGTGCAGCCTGTCCATTAAAATATTTGCGGCGTAATTGTATAGATAATTCTTTTGATTCTGTAAATCCACATATACTTTTTTCTTATTTAGCACAACGCACAGAATTTTTAAATCCTTTATTTCCGCGATCAGGCTTAATACTTTTTTTCTGGTAATGTACTGTTCATGCGAAGCATGGAGCTCTCCCAACCTTTTGTGCTTTTTCCGCAAATGCCGCCAAAATTTCCGGATAACTCTTTCCAAGCACCTGCGGTCTTGCGAGACAGCAATTGTTAAAAGAAACCATTTGCTGGATTTTGGACTAAAACCCAAATCTCCGCTTTCGTCTAAAAATATATAAGCCATGCTAAATCAATCCTTTATCTTTAAAACTAAAAAAACTGCTTTTGGCCACAATAATATGGTCGTTTACCTCAATCCCCAAAATTTTACCGGCTTCCACTAATCTTTTAGTTATCACCAAATCATCTTCCGAAGGCTCTGGATCGTCGGATGGATGATTATGGGCAAAAATTACTGACGCGGCTTTATTTTTAATCGCCTCGGCAAAGACTTCGCGGGGATGGACAATGCTGGAATTAAGACTGCCAACCGAAACTTCCGCAACAGAGTAATTTCGGCTATTAAGGGAAATAATATAAAAATGTTCTTTGTGGTAATCCTTAAGTTTACTTTTTACTAACTCATAAACTTTTTTTGGATCGGTTAATTCTTTGTTCTTATAAGGCAAAATTTGGGTAGAAAGCCGGCGGCCAATTTCAAACGCGGCTTTTATTTGAGCCGCCTTCGCCGGGCCAATACCTTTAATTTCTGACATTTCTTCAAGGCTGGCTTCGGCTAATTTTTGCAGGCTGCCAAATTTTGACAATAGTTTTTGCGCTGTGACCGTGACTGATTCACCGGCAATGCCGCGGCCTAAAATAATCTGTAACAATTCTTGAACCGAAAGCGCCTGTTCGCCAAACTTAGCCAACCGCTCACGCGGACGCTCCTCAACCGGCAAATCATGGATAGTAAATGACATTTTATTTTTTCCAGTCTTTGATTATCGAATGTAATTCAAATAACGCCTTAATTTTAGCATTTTTTACTTGTGCTGACAAAATTTATTAAAACAAAAACCGCCGGCCGCACTCATTCCCGAAGGAACGAATGCGAGCCGACGGCTTCGCGAATTTAAGAGAAGAAATTTCTGGCCGCCGAGGCGCTTTCGCTTAGCGCGCGGCGGGGTGCGGCCGAGGATGGCCTTACTGGACAGAAGGCTGGGTAATGTTGGTTACCGGCCCGCCCGCGAACGTCGTGAGCGAGGTAATGAACCCGTCGCCCAGCTTGGTCTGGTCGGCGAATACGGTGCCGGCCTGGTTCTCCAGGTTTTGGCCGGCAGTGTTGTAGGTCACGATAATCTGGTTCCGCGCGTTGTTGAACTGCGGCGGAGCCGAGAACACCGTTACGTAGACTTTCCCGTCAAACGCCAGCATGCTGTGCGGTTGGCTGTTGTAGTCCACATTGAACATCCAGCCACCGACAGCCAAGTCAGTTCGCGGCCCTCCGTTCACGCTACCCATAGAAAGTCTGCCCGAACTGCAGATCGTGGGTGTCTGATCAGGTACGGCCGCTCCCGGCGGCTGTGGCGCAGTAACACATTCCCCGGCCTGTGTAACGAACAACTGGCCCGAAGCGCCATCCACGGCAATGTTGGCAATCCGCTGGCCGCTAAACACTGTGCGACCTTGACTACCAACGCTACCGTCAGAGTTGAATGGGAAAACCTTTACGGTGCTGTCGTTCTGGTCAATTGTGAAGACTGTCCGCAACTCTGGCGAGAAAAGCGTCCCGTCAATGTATGTGGAACCGAGTTTGGGCAGATTTTGATTGAAGGTCGTTCCGGATGCGACGCCCACATTGTAACGAAGCAGGCGGGCGCGACCGTTGTCCTGGACGTAAAGCTTGTCTACGTCGTAAGCGAACATGCGTCCGGTATAAGCGGCGCCGGCAAAAACCTCGGTCGGCTCGGCGTCCGTGACGCCGTCACTGTTGGTATCCGTAAACCGTAGGATGGAGGACTGGCCGTCATATGCATATAAGTATCCTCCGAAACTGGTGAGAGCGGTGGGGTTGCTGTTCTGGCTTCCCCAGAACGTGCCTACGAGGTCGGCACGCCCGTTGCGGTTAGTGTCGGCCAACCACTGAATCTGTGCGCCAGTTGTGCTGGTGGCAAAAAACAGTGGCTTAGCGATATTCAGAATTATCGCCTGTGGCTGGGCCTGGCCTGCGGCCGGAGTTGCCATGCGGCTAGCCAGGGCGGCGTAGCGAGCGTTGTTGTTGTGGAGTTCGGCGAGCCGCGCGTTGCGAGCCTCATCGGTTTCTTGAGCGAAAGCGCCGCCAACGATGGCAAGCGCGAGAACTGCGATGATCCCTAAAGTCCTTTTCTTCGTCATTGTGATACTCCTTGTAAAGTAGTTGCATCACCAAGGAACCCTGCAGGGAAATTCCTTGGGCGAAATCAAAACATCACATCATCGGTTTGATATCTTAATTTCGCCCAAGGAACACTAAAATTTCTTCTCTTTGTTAAAAAATATATCCTCCAAACAATTTTAAAGAGCAAAACTTAACCTGCCACAAATATGGCAGATTAGCTTATAATTATACGCTTTTTTAGACTTTTTGTCAATGGCGCTAAACAAAAAACCGCTTATTTTTGCGGTTATTAGTTATAAATTATAAATTATTAGTTACCTCCTATCCTTCCCCCGCCACTCTAAACACCTCTTCCACATCTGTCATCCCTTGTAAGGCTTTCAATAACCCATCCTGAACCATGGTTATCATACCCTGGGACACGGCGACTTTTTTGAATTCGGCCATGGAGGAATTTTCTTTTAAAATCAGCGCCTGGATGGCTTCGGTATTTTCCAAAACTTCATAAATACCTACTCTGCCTTTATAACCCAGATTATGGCATTCTTCACAGCCATTAGAATGATAAAATTGCAATTCCTTTGGCAATTCTTGGTTTGCAATTTTAGGGATTTGTTTTAAAATGTATTGAATCTTTTCCAAAACCGTGGGCGAAAGCGCCGCGGTTTTTTTACAGTTTTGGCAGAGGCGGCGGACTAATCGTTGGGCGAGCACTGCCGACAGCGCCGGC
>Ga0182027_10001774_pt1 | contig 35499 bp, 15 predicted proteins | sample 712E1DmetaG_FD_121300 | JGI IMG/M metagenome (GOLD analysis project Ga0182027, IMG submission 121300) | Permafrost microbial communities from Stordalen Mire, Sweden - 712E1D metaG (Illumina Assembly) | ecosystem: Environmental > Terrestrial > Soil > Wetlands > Permafrost | place: Sweden...
AGTCCATGTATATGAGGTAGCATTGGCTACCGGTGATATACTGAATATTAATCCTGATGTATTGGAACATGGATTCGATGGACTTGAAATGGCCCCTGGCGTTGCTGGTGCCCCAGCATTGACTGTTAGTAAAGCAGCATCGCTGGTCACAGACCCACCAGTTCCTGTTACTACACAACAGTATTTATAACCATTATTGGTTATTGTACCTGTTACTATATATGATGTGCTTGTTGCACCGCTAATGTCAGCCCAGGTAGTACCTCCATCAATGCTTTGTTGCCATTGATAGGACAGACCATCTCCAGTAGCGGTAATGCTAAAAGTGGCATTCGTATTTTCACAAACGGTTTGGTCGGTTGGCTGAGAGATTATAATGGGTAGACCCACAGAGTTTACTGTAACAAAGAAGCTGGCTGATGAGGCTCCGTTACCACATTCATTTTTGCCATAAACGCTGATATTACCACTGGTAGCTGTTTGAGAAAAATCTACACTAATGGTATACTGACCAAATTGATATCCGCTCCAAATAATAGTAACTCCCGAAGGTAAACTCCACACATACTCTGTAGCGTTGGCTATTTCCGGAACACTATACATTACTTCTGTTTGACCCTGATTTACCGATGCAGGACCGGTAATGATACCTGGGGCAACCGGTAAAGGACTTACTGTTAATGAAGCAGTATTGCTGATCGCAGATTCGTATGTTCCGGTTACAACACAATGGTAAAGATAACCGTTATTGGTTACTGTACCAGGTATTTGGCATGATGTGGCAGTTGCCCCTATAATATCATTCCATGTATTGCCTCCATCACCGCTTTCCTGCCATTGGTATTTTAGATCGTCTCCGGTGGCAGCGATATTAAATGTTGCTGTATTACCTTCGCATACTGTTTGGTCGGTTGGTTGGGTTGTAATATTGGGAGGGTTAACAGTGTTCACTGTTACCGGAAAGTTCTCTGAAGGAGTTCCACTACCACATACATTTGTACCATAAACACTGATATTCCCGCTGGTAGCTAATGAAGAAAAATCTACATAAATACTATTTGAAATTTCATATGTATAAGAATTATATGCTCCTGAAGGCAAACTCCATACGTATTCTGTGGCACCAGCAATGGGAGGTACGCTATAGATTACTAGTGTCTGACCCTGATTTACCGTTGCCGGGCCGGTGATTGTTCCAGCAGTGGCAGGTAATGATGAGGTTACAGCAATGGCAAAGGGTTCGCTTACAACGCCGTTGCCGCAAGCATTGACGCCATTAACAGTCAGGTTGCCTGAGGTGGCATTTGAAGCAAAGTCTATAGTAATGGCGTTAGTTGTGCCATTAATGGTTGCTCCTGTGCCTGAGTATGCCCAAGTATAGCTTGTGGTATTGGCTATGGCAGGTACAAAGTAAGATACCGCTGTTTGACCATGGCATACATTTGTTGTGCCGTAAATTGTTCCGGCATTGGCAGGTAAAGTTTTAACAGTAATCGCAAAGTTTGCCGATGGAGTTCCATTGCCGCAACTATTGGTACCATAAACCCTAAGGTTACCAGATGTAGCATTCGTTGCAAAATCTATGGTAATAGCATTGGTTGTGCCATTAATTGTTGCACCTGTGCCCGAGTATGACCATGTATAGCTCGTGACATTGGCTATGGCGGGTACACTGTATGCTACTGCTGTTTGGCCCTTACATATGGTTGCCGAGCCGGAAATTGTACCAGCAGCGGTTGGTAAAGTAGTAACAGCAACTGCAAAGTTTGCCGATGTTGTTCCATTGCCGCAACTATTGGTACCATAAACGGTTAGGTTACCAGCTGTGGCAGTGGTAGAAAAGTTTATGGTAATACTTCTGGTGGTGCCATTAATTGTAGCGCCTGTGCCTGAATATGTCCATTTATAGCTTGTTGCATTGGCTATAGCGGGCACGCTGTATGGTACTCCTGCTTGTCCCTTGCATACGGTTGCACTACCGGAAATTGCTCCGGCATCGGTTGGTATAGTGTTAACAGCAACCGCAAAGTTTGCCGATGTTGTTCCATTACAGCTTCCATTAACGCCATAAACTGTTAGGTTACCGGATGTGGCATTAACTGAAAAATCTATGGTAATGGCATTTGTGGCACCATTAATTGTTACGCCTGTACCCGAATATGTCCATTTATAGCTAGTGGTATTCGTTATGGCAGGCACGCTGTATGATACTGCTGTTTGGCCTTTGCATACCGATGCTGTACCACCAATCATTCCTGCATTGGCAGGTAACGGACTCACCGTTAGCGTTGCCAATCCGTCACTTGTTGCCGCAGAACAGTCTTTATGTATATCAACTTTGTATTTATATCCATTATTGCTGCTGGTAATACCGGTTAATTCTAATGTTGAATTATAGTATCCAAAATAAGTTGGGTTTGAACCACTTGATGTAATCGGATTCCATGTTGTACCCCCATCGGTTGACACCTTCCATTGGTAATACCATCCAGTACCTCTAGCAGTGACGCTAAAGGTTGGTGTTCCTGATTGACAAGCTGTTGCCGAAGCAGGTTGGCTTAAAATAGCATTAGTTTTTGGGCCAAATGACCAGAATTCAAAACCTCCCATAGTATTTAAAAAGCTATAGCCATAATTCCCAATTGAAAAACTATTGTTGCCAGTAATACCGCTACCCCATTGACAAAAAGATGTAGATATTGCCCAAACGTTTGTGGAAACATCATATTCCCATAATTCGCCATTAGTCCCGAGACCCACATATATTTTGGTTCCTATTTTATAACATACAGCACTATACACATCATTGATTGTACCTATGAAATCGGCTTTCTGTGTCCAAGTGTCAGTTTCAGGATTGTACTCCCAAAAATCTTTATTAGCACCATTACTTCCTGAGCCCAATCCAAAATATGCTTTATTACCTAATGTAAGACCTACCAAACTTTTGGTTGAAATTCCAGGATAATCAGCTTTTTGTGTCCAAGTATTATTGGCAGGATCGTATCCCCATAATGCCTTATTATTATCACCAATACCTATATACCCTTTATCTCCAATCGAAAAACCAATTGCCGCCAATCCTCCATAGTTGAAATCGGCTTTTCTTGTCCAAATGTTAGTCGAAATATCATATTCCCAAAAACTATTATCATAAACCGCAGAACCAGGCCCGACACCCCTATCTCCACTACCAACATATATTTTATTACCTATTGAAAAAGAACAAGCCATAACCCTTCCTCCTACTCCTGGGTAATCAGCTTTTTGTGTCCAAGTATCATTGGCAGGATCGTATTCCCAAAAATAATTTGGCCAAGCGCTATTATCAAAATCGAATCCTAAACCATAATATCCTTTTGTTTCACTAGCACATGCAATACCATCATCGAATCCAGTAAGATTTGCAACCGCAAACGGGGGGGTGGTTTTCTTTTCCCAAGTATTTTCTTGTGCATGAATAAATCGAACCTGCAGAAGAGTAAAAAACAATACTATAATTTTTAAAGATATTTTTCTTTTACGAACCATTACTAATCTTTGTCCTGAGTTGGAAGCTATTAACAACTGAAACGGCTTACGTAATGCTAAATTCATGGCAATCATATTTTTGTTGGTTATTTAATGGTCTTATTAGTTTTGTGCATTGATGAGGTATCGCAAATTGATTCTATTCTTTAATGATCTTCCACTCACTTACCTTATCGCCCAGGACTATCTTTAAAATATAAGTTCCTACGGCATTATTGGAAAGGTCTAAAGAAAAAGTGCTGGTGGTTGGGTTTTGGATTTGAAGTAATTTGCCTATAAGGGAGTAAAGATATACTGTCGTCTTAGTGTCTTGTTTAAAGCCTTGTATTTCAACTTTTAATTCTCCATGAGTAGGATTAGGATAGATGAGCACTTTTTGATTGCCAACGCTTTCTTCGAAAACTTCTTTTTTCTTTTGGCTGTTGGTGGTATCGGCCAGGTCAGGTTTGGCAGATTTAAGCAGGATTACACGCTCAATGCGCCTGCCTGCTGCATCATAGATATATGAAACTGTGGTTTGGCTTAAGGCGGTGAGTGTAAAGGATATCAGGCAGATTGCAGTGATGATTAAAAAGGGTAGAAATTGCTTCATGGTGAAGGTTTTAAGTGTTATTTAATGGTTTCGCTGTTATACTTATTAAACGTTGCGCAGATTAAAGAAATTTATGCTATTGATAATCTACACAAATTGATATCTTTAGTAACTACTCAAAACTTTTTGCCAGTCTATGCAAAAAGTAACAATCCCGTAGTCACGGGAATAGACTACAGAAAGCTATGCGTTGCTTCGTAGCAAAAAAATTGCTCAGTGGCTCGCACTACAGCCGGATACCCTTATTATTTGAATCGCCACAACAAATTATTCATTGAAAAACCAAGTTTCTTTGATTTCTTATTTCGGTTGTTAGATTTTTGCAAATTAAAGGAATTTTTTTCTAATGTGTTTAAAATATTTGATGAACGGCGGTATTTGTTGGATGAAAGTTTGGATATTGTGGATGAATTATTACCAGTTCCATATTAAGCTTGATATGCCACATTACCTCCAACTCAATAAGCAGGTGGAAGTCTCCCGTTTTGGGGATTAGGGGGTTGTGAAGATGCGATAATTTACAACAGACATGACACAAAGCTAAATTATCCGTAAAAATAAGATTGGAACATGTCAGGCAGCAGGCAGGGATTACACTGAACCGATAATACATAGGGCTGTTAAGTTTTAATGGTGAAATGTAAACGCCTAATCTAATATCAAACAAAAAGCCCCAAATTTGGAGCCTCCGATAAAAAAAAGAAAATGGATTTTCTTTTGACTTTTATCCCTTAACTAACATGGTTAGCTTTGAATTTTGCTAAAGTCCCCCGTGTGGGGGGATTTAGGGGGTCCCTTATGCCTTTCCCCTTTTACCTTTTATCTTATTATAGTTACATTACCTACCAAAGGAGTAGAACCATCGTTCATATTAATGATGTAATAGTACGAATCCATAGGTAAGTTCCTCCCGTTAAAGGTACCATCCCATCCACCTGCTGGTAACCCGTTTTTGGACTGAAATACCCTGCGGCCCCAACGGTCAAATATCTCTACAGTTATATTGGAACGATCTTCAATATGCCTGATCCTCCAGGTATCGTTATCGCCATCGCCATTGGGTGTAAATGCATTAGGTATGTCGGCTACCCTGCATGCTAATATATTAAGGGTGTCGGATTTTAAGCACCCATTGCTATTTTCAACCGCTACCCAAATGGCCTGATTTCCCTCTCCAACCTGGATGGTCTGTGTAATCTCACCGGTTGACCAGTTATATTTATTACCATCAGTGCCAGCATCAAGAGTTAGTTTCTGACCACTGCAAAGGGTGGTATCCCTTCCGAGATATACATTCGGTAAACGGTTTACAGCTAAATAAACCGAATCGGTAGCTGTACAACCATCAGCATCGGTAACCTTTAATTTATATAAACCTTCTGTAGAAGTCGTTATTGTCTTGGTGGTTTCACCTGTATTCCAATGGTACGTAGTAAAATCGGTGATGGGATCTATAACAATTGACTGCCCTATACAAACATTTTGGAATTGACTAATGGAAACTTTAGGTACTGAAACCATCACATATCCATACGATGGCGCGCCCATGCAATTATAGACAGTATGTTCTGTTACCTTAATTATTTTTATTCCCGGATCGCTGTCCCATACAATATCAACAGAATCGTTATAATTATTAAAAACAAAACCGCCCTGTACCTCCCAATTAAATACCGAGTTTGGCAAACCCAACATCCCATAACGAACACGGCTTCCGCCGCAGGCAACGGGCAGATTTTGCCCGTTAGCCTGCATTTGGAAACCTATTAAGGTAATAAGAAGTGATACTATGCGGATCGTTCTTTTCATTGTTAAAATTTACTCAAGTTATACGTTTTTTGTTACACTATACCTGGATAAATTAAGCTCGTTGTTATAAATTTTTGATGTGTTGAACTGGTTGAGTAACAGGTGCCGGGTTGCTGGCAATTTTAAACAGATTAGTTCCAGGCAAAGTACCAACAATGGCATTCAATGATTTTTCTGCAATTCTATCAACCACCTTAGTAATTACGATATTATATGTTCCAATTGCACCAGTTAATGGAGCAGTTGCCAAATTTACTGCTAAAGGTAAAGTTGTAATACTTGCCGTATAAGGCATATTGCCATTGCTGACAACCTGATCTGTAACAGTAGCAGTAGATCCTCCTAATGTAATGGTATAAGAAATTTTCCAAGGACTTGCACCAGAAAGATTGATGGGCACATTGTAAGTAGTCATTCCACAACCACCAACATCCGGACCATTAAATGCAATGGTAGGTATAGGTATAACAACAACAGCTCTTTCTACCTGATTACCATCACAACCAGTTCCAATTAAAGGAACACTTCTCTCAATGTTCTTAACCTTATAACCACCAGCAGCAACACTCCAAATAGCGCTTATTTCATTTTCAACATAATAGCCTGGTAAAGGTTGGGCAGCTGTTGCAGACCCATCATATTTCAGTGGAGTTAATGCTACAGGTACATCTGCACTGGTACTAAATTCCCACTTAAAAATGGAATAATTCATCATAGCTGGAATCATTGCTATAATTGCTGGGTCACCAGCAATATAGTAAGGCATCCTTGCGCCAATAACTACAGAGTCAGTTGTTGTCACATAATTCGGAGAACTTGGAATGCTGTACTGAGCAAAAGCTCCCATTCCAACAACCATGAGCATAACAATGGTTGCGATCGATCTGATAAGTGTCATCTTCTTCATAATTTTACGTTTTAAATTGTTGTTCAAATATTCTTTTTGTTCTATAAGTTACTAAATAAATTCTACATATTAGGTAAGTGATAAATTGGACCAGTAACCGGTACACGATTTACAGTAAGGGTAATAGTAGTAGGTGCAGCAAGGGTACCTGCTACATTCGATTTTCGCGATATACGGTCGCTTACTGAATTAATTGTTACTGTATAATTGCCATATTGAGTAGCAGTTGCTAATGACAAAGTAAAAAAAGTAGCTGTTTTGTCTAAGTCAATATCTGTGGCGCCCTGAAAAACAGTAGCATTCGGATTTGTAACAGTATAATTAATCTTCACTCTGTTAGCAATACCTGCAACAGCTAGGTCAGAAGTTAATGCCACCGGTACTTGAAAAGAGAGTGTTCCCGGATCTGAAGTACACTGTGCTGCCGGAGCAGCTCCGCCAGTAACAGTAGGCTTCGCTATAACCAAAATTGGAATAGTTCTTGTTGAACCAGAGCATGATCCTGAATTTGCTTTTTCCTGCACATCCAAATTGATAGCTCCAATAGAATTTGGCCAGTGTATACTTACATAGTTTTCGGCATAACTTGCATCTTTAGGTTTTGTAATTGTTACGCCAGTGTTTGGTATTGCTGCCCAAGTAAATGTCGAATTCAAATTTAATTTCTTGTCAACCGTAAAGTTATACGAAGGGCTAATTAAAGGATCAGGTGCTACATAGTAGTCCATTATTGCTCCTACTGTAACACTATCTGTGTTTTCATTAGTAGATGTGCCACTACTATTTGTTCCATGCATGTACAAACCTGTTGTACCAAGCTGCTGCGCATTCACTGATACTATCCATAAAAGTATCAAGCTCATCATTGTAAAAAGTCTCATCATTGTTTTCATAATATTTATTTTTAAATGGTTATTATTTTTATACTAATTCACATTCGGTATACTGCGAAATTCTTCGGATTAACTCGTCAATTTCAATAGGCTTAACCAGGTAATCGCTGGCGCCATATTGAAATGCCTGCTTAATATAGGTCTGGTCATCGAGCACTGAGACTACTATTACCGGAATAATTTTTTTCTTTTTCTGTAATTCTTTCAGAAAATCAATACCGGTCATCATAGGCATGCACATATCAAGCAAAATAATGTCAGGAGTACCTTCTTTAAGCAATTTAAGCGCTTTTATTGCACTGTGTACTTCAATAACATCGATATCCAAATCTTCCAGTATTGCTTTAAAAAGCACGCGATTCGTGTAAGAATCGTCGATTATCATGATTTTTGTCTTGTTACTCATATTGTTATTTTTGTAGAGGTTTCGAACGCTCTTTATTTTATACTTTATCACTGATACAAAAATATCCTGATGATGACGATATAATTTGAGCTGATTAACTCAATTATTTTTGTGACCAGTGTGCATCGAAAATGAGTAAAAGTAGCAACCCTGATAAGTAATTTGTACTATCTAAGGACTTCGAATTGGTTTTTTTCGTAAAACAATCATCTTATAATCATTAGTTTAATAAATTAATTATACTACGTTTCTTTTTATGGTTCAGGCAATTTTTGGGTATTATGTCTCCAAAAAACCTGAATCTTTTAAAAATCTGAACATCGAATTACAAATACTTCTTAAATCAGATATTGATGTCGTTTAGTCCAGACATTCTGCGTGCGTTCACCCCTCCCTAAATCCCTCCCCATTCGGGGCGGGACTTGGCCTTCCCCCATTTGGGGGAAGGTTGGATGGGGGTTTATAAACGTTAACTAAACAACATTAAATCATATATCGTTAATCCTTGTTCATTGTTCAAAAAAGGCTACTTACAAATACTAAATAGGTGCATAAAAATTATGGAGGGGTGGGAGGTTGAACTTAATTAACGCTTCGTCTTGGGCAGGACTAAATTTTTACCCAATTGTTTTTAATGGCCAGCGAAAGCAAAGCCGCCGTATTATTGGTTCCTGTTTTTTGATAAAGTGATGCACGGTGATTGGTTACTGTTCGAAGGCTGATAAATAATTTATCGGCAATTTCCTGGTTTGAGCAACCGGAAGCTATCAACTGCAGTACTTCAAGCTCGCGTTTGGAAGGTTGATTATTAAGGTTAGGGGCATTCTTTTCATGAACAAATTTTTTCGTAAAAAAAGGCATGAATTCTTCAGAAAAAAAAGGTTTATCCTGGGAAACAACCTGCAAAGCATGATCTAGTATATCTTTGTCAATATTTTTCAGAAGAAAACCTTTAACACCGGCATCAATCATGGTTTCGAGGTAGGCCTCTTCCTGGTGCGATGACAATGCTATCACTTTAAGATCGGGATTTCTTGTTAATGCCAAGCGGGTAGCTTCAGCACCATCCATATTTGGCATATTAATATCCATCAATACAATATCGGCAGGGGTGGTGACTAACATATCGAGGAATTCTTGTCCATTGGTTGCTTCGGCAACAACTTCAACATATTTAAGCTTATTCAGCACAAAGACCAAACCCTTGCGAAAGAATTCATGATCGTCAACCACAATTATCTTAATTTTTTCTTCCAATTCTTTAAAACATTTAATTCTATTGTAAATTTAAACAAATCCTGCAAAATTCCAAATAAACAGCTATCAAACCTTGAAGTTATAATTACTAATCAGTAAATTTGAAAACAATAGAAACTATATAGATTAAAGGCATTAGTACTGAGAAATAAAGAATTAAATGTTACTGTATTACCTCATTACTTAATCACTAATATAACCTCGTATGGTTACCCTTTGTATCGATAATGGCAATACGCTTACCAAGTGTGCTGTGTTTAAAAACGATGAGATGATCAATTTCAGGGCAATTGATCCTAACAATTACACTGTCATAAGTCAGGTTATCCAAAATGCGCATATAGAAGCGGCAATAATGTCGAGTGTTTCTGCAGTGCCCGACACTTTAATGAAATCTCTCAGAAAAGAGGTGAAAAACTTTATATTGCTCGATCATCAAACCCCTTTACCTATTGAAAATTGTTACGAAACCAAAGAAACCTTAGGAAAAGACAGGTTAGCTGCGGTATTAGGTGCCCATCATCTTTATCCGGCCGACGACCTCTTGGTAATCGATGCAGGCACCGCTATTACGTACGATATTATAAACCATCACGGACAATATTTAGGAGGTAATATCTCGCCAGGGCTGCAAATGAGGTTCAAAGCCCTTAATTATTTCACCACTCAGCTTCCTCTGCTCAATCCTGTAGATAAAATCCCGGATATTGGCAAAAACACCACCGAAGCTATCGAAATTGGAGTTCAGCAAGGCATACTTTTTGAGGTAGAGGGCACCATAGAACATTACAAACAATCTTATCCGCATTTGAAAGTTTTAATGACAGGAGGCGATGCTAAATTCTTTGATAATAAACTAAAAAGTATGATCTTTGTGGTTTCAAATTTGGTAATGATTGGTTTAAACAGGATTCTAAAATATAACCTAAGTAGGCAGTAGGCAGCAACTTGAATTATAATCTATGTTCAATAAAGCATATACCTTCGTAATTTCAATCATTTTGGTAATAGCGCTTTTTTCATGTGAGAACGATCTGGAAGTTGTTAAATCCCTTGGTAATCCGGAGAAAACGCCTGATATTGCAGGTACTAATTCGGAAATTATTTATAGTGATTCGGCGAAAGTTAAGGTCCGCATTGTTGCCAGTGAATTAAATGCATATAGGAAGATACAAAATCCTTATCTTGAATTTCCAAAAGGTATACATGTTTATTTCTACAACGATTCGTTAAAAGTAAATGCAGAAGTAGTGTCAAAATATGCTATTTATTACGAAAATCAAAAACTTTGGGAAGCCAGGAACGATGTTGTGGTAGTGAACACCCAAGGTGACAAACTGAATACCGAACAGTTGTTTTGGGACGAAAATAAACAAAGTATTTATTCAAAAAAATATTGCAGGATAACCAAACCTGATAGCATGCAGCATATTGGAGAGTGTGGCATGGAAGCTAAACAGGACTTCTCGTCATGGAAACTTCTCTGTCCCAGTGGGACTATTAATTTAAAAATGAAAAATGAAGAGAAGTAAGTTCCCGTATATCCTGGAAATTACTTGGGCTATTGTCGCTATAATAGCTTTGGGAATTGCCCTTCATAGTACATTCACAAACGGGTTTAGTAAAAGCATTGTGCTATACTCGCTTGCCTTAGTAGCATTTTTAATGTATTTTATCCGTCGGAATCGTCGCACTTATGAAAAAAACGATAATTATAGTTCGCAATGAACTTACTTGAAGTTATTGTAATCTCACTTTTGGTTGCCACATTCATAACCTGGATATTAAATCATATTTCCAGGATCATTTTTGGCAAACGATATCCCGTAAAAAACCTCCAAACGTTTGCGCTATTAAATATTGATCATTGGTTTACCAAAACAAAAAACAGCAACAAAAAAGAAGAAAATAAAGAGTACCAGGAACTGAAAATTTTTCAGAATGCCCTGGTCTTTTCTCAGGTACGGATACGCGATTGTATGATTCCGCGTACTGAAATAGAGGCCATTGATATCGATGCAAGCATTGAAGAACTTCAAAATAAATTCATTTCGACCGGTTACTCTAAAATCATCGTTTACCGTGACACAGTTGACAATATCGTTGGGTATGTGAGTTCGAAACAACTTTTTAAACATCCGGCAACGATTGAAGAAAAACTTAATCAAATTTCGTTTGTGCCCGAAACCATGCCGGCAAACAAGTTATTACATGAGTTTATGCAGTATCATCGAAATATTTCAGTAGTGGTTGACGAATATGGAGGAACATCAGGAATTGTTACGCTTGAAGATATTATAGAAGAAATTTTCGGAGAAATTGAAGATGAACATGACACTGACGACTTGGTAGAAAAACAAATCAACAACAATGAATTCGTTTTATCCAGCCGGTTGGAAATTGAATACCTGAATTCGAAATTTGGTTTAAATTTTTCTGAAAATGAGGATTATGATACCCTGGCAGGTTTTATCCTATTCCACCACCATAGCCTGCCCAAACCAAACGATATGATTACAATCGATCATTATACCTTCAAAATCCTTAAAGTCTCCAATACCCGGATTGAATTAGTTTACCTAAAGATTATCCAGGATTAACCTAATTTCAGGTAAAAAATAATTGTTCTGTATATTCGATATATTATAAATTCTTATATTCGTAGCCTATATTTTTAAAGTAAAATTTACTATCAATGGCCACATTAGAAAAAATTAGAAGTAAAGCGGGTATTTTGGTTGCTGCTATTATTGGTTTAGCTTTGTTAGCTTTTGTATTAGGTGACTTTTTAACCGGGAAGTCATCGTTTCTTTTTACAGGATCCAAAAACGACGTTGGTGAAATATCGGGTAAATCGGTGTCTATTCAACTTCTAGATCAAAAAGCTAAAGAGTTGGAAGAAATAGAAAAGTTGAAGACGGGCAAAAGTACGATGGACGATTCGAAAAGCGAAGAAGTCAAACAAAATGCCTGGCAACAAATTATTTATGAAAACGTGATGGAGAAGGAATTTGATAAACTTGGGCTTACCGTATCCCCTGATGAACTTTTCGACCTTATTCAAGGCCCTAATCCTCATGCTATCGTACGTCAGCTTTTCACTAATCCTCAAACCGGCGAATTTAACAGGACCATGTTGCTTCAGTTCCTCAAGGGTACCAATGATAATCCCACCTCGGAACAGATGGCCTTCAGGTTGTACCTTGAAAAAGAAATTAAAACCGATCGCATTAATAACAAATACATTAACTTAATTCGTAAAGGTTTATCAGTGCCCACCTTTTTAGCTAAGAATGAATACATTGCCTCGAATAAAAAAGTCGATTTCAAATATATTATTCAGCGGTTCAATAGTGGTTCTGATAGTAGCCTTTCCATTACTTCTTCGGATATCAAAAAATACTATAACAACCATAAATATCTCTATTATAATCAAACAGCTACAAGAGATATTGATTATGTATCATTTGATGTTGTGCCATCGAAAGAAGATACTGCTGGTTTCAAAGAATGGATATATAAAATAAAACCCGACTTCTTGACTGAGACCGATATGGAACCATTCGTTAACGCGAATTCTGATGAGCAATATAATGACAAAAATTACATTGAATCGGATCTTCCTGATTCGTTGGGCGTTTTGATGTTTAAAGAACCTGTAGGCGCTTTACATGGCCCGTATTTTGATAATGGCGCATTTAAACTTGCCCGTCTTTACAAAATTGTAAATATAGCCGATTCAGTTAAAGCACGGCATATTTTAATTACACCTAAAGGAAATACCAAAGAAGATCTTGATAAAGCAAAAGTCACTGCCGATAGTATTAAAAAATTGCTTGAAAAAGGCGCCGATTTTGCCGTTCTTGCAAAACAATACTCAGGTGATAAGAGTAATTCTGAAAAAGGTGGCGATCTTGGGTGGTTTACTGAAGATAAGATGGCTCATCTCAAACCATTAAGTGATACCGCTTTTAAAATTAAAAAAGGCGAAATAAAATTAGTGTCCACCAATTATGGCTTTCACATTGTCCAGTTATTGGACAAGAGCAAAGAGAAAAAGAAAGTGAAAGTGGCATTTATCATAAAAAAAGTTATTCCCAGTCAGTTGACCTATAATCAAATTCTTTCAGTTGCCATGAAGTTTGCCAGCGAAAATAGGACTTACGAACAATTCAATAAGGCTATTACCAAGCAAAGGCTGATTAAGAAACTTGCTACCAATGTGGGCGAAAACGACAAAACTATTCCAGGCCTGACAGGAGAAAAACCACGTGACCTTATAAATTGGATATACAACTCCAAAAAGAGTGATATTTCAGAACCAATCACTATTGGGGATCATAATATTGTTGCGGCTTTAACGGAGGTGAGGGAAAAGGGAACAGCTCCTCTCCAGCAAGTGAAAAACGAAGTTAATTTGGCGGTTCGCAAAGAAAAAAAGGCTGAAAAACTTATCGAGAAGATCAATAAAGCAAAATCAGGTGTTACCTCCATCGAAGATTTGGCCCTAAAACTTGGCTCCCCGGTTGAAATTGCCAGCGGAATTTCTTTTTCATCCTATTCCGTCCGCGATGCCGGTATTGAGCCTAAATTAATTGCATATGCTACAAATTGTCCTAAAAATAAACTTTCCCAACCCATAGACGGCAATAATGGTGTGTATGTGATTGATGTAACTAATATTTTAGACGCCCCTCCAACAAAGGATTATACCATGTCTAAACAACAGTTAATGAATACTCTTCAAGGAGAAGCTTCTTACGAGAGTTATAATACACTTATGAAACTTGCCAATATTGTGGATAACCGAAGAAAATTTGGTTATTAATAAGATTTACTCAAGTAGTCAAAAATAAATCGCCCGAAATGCTTAGTTTCGGGCGATTTATTTTCTTATTACCTATCAATCAGGCCTCATGCCGCGACCAAAACCAGGCCCGCCATGGTCGTGATGATTATCACTGGGTGCTTTATAATTTCGAAGGTTATAGGATAATGATAACAAGAAGTAACGCTGTAAAGTGTTTGTCCTGGAATCGGAAAAGCTGGAAGCAGAAACCGTATGAGTAATATTTTGATTTTGTTTAAGCATATCGAAAACAGTAAGTTTAACCTCACCACTATTATTCTTCAGGAATTTCTTGCCCAATGCAACATTCCATATCATATAATCTTTATTATTACCACCGGTTAACCCTCTATTGATCTGCTCCGACAATGTATTTTGAAGGACAAAGCCTTTCCAAATAAAATTCGACCGCAAGCTAACACTGTGGTTCCATACATTACTACTGGAGTTTGAACTCAAGGTATTGAGTAGCTCCGTCATATCTCCTTTATAGGTAACCGAAGATGCCGTGTAATTCCCAGTATATGATAATGTAAAATCCACATTTTGGCTGATATTACTACCAATTACCATACCACCGGTAAGATTGTACTGATTGGTGATATTCAAAATGCCATTAATAGATCCGGGTGAAGTATTATAACCACCGCCGCCAATCAGGTTAAAATTGCATTTCAGAGGCGTAAAGAGAAACCCATAATTTATAAACGTCCTCATATTCCATGAATCGGTAAAGTTTACGGGCTTGGTAAACTGGCCGGTTAAATTCAATGAATCCTTTGAAATAGTATTAGGAAGCGCAATAGGAATATCTGTAATAGCAATCCGTTTTGATGAGTAATTATTATAAATGGCATTACTAATGGCGTTTATTGTATATCCACCAAATAAGTTAATACTAAAATTGGTAGACTTTTCAGGATTAGAAAAGCGATAGTTAATAATGCCATTATTTGAATATTCATGTTTTAAATCAGGATTTCCCTCACTATACGACAACGAAGGCGAATTAACGGTTAGCATATTCTGCAATTGATTAATGGAAGGAGGATTGGTGGAAGTTCGATAAAATACTCTCAAATTAGCTTTTTGAGAAAATTTATAGTTCAATTGAACATTTGGCAAAATGTTCTCAAATTGCCTATCAACATTAGATGCTTGTGGGAACGTTCTATCCCCCGTTAAATCAGCCATTTGATAATCTACCCCAAATGCAGCCATTAGCTTATCGCCACTTCTGACCCTATAAGTAATACCGCCACGCTGGGTATTATAATTATTTTTGTATACATTCGAGTATACCGTGTCTAATGCAGGGGGACTAAGTAATTGATTGTATGAGTATTTATCCGTGTTATTTTCAGTGATCGAAACATTATAGCCCAGCTGAATAATTCCGTTTTTCCCAACCGGCTCGGTATAAGCAAGATTAGAAGAAATTGTAGTTCCCTTGGTTTTCGAATCGGATTGCTGGTCCAACAAGGTAGTATCCGAAGGATTTTGGCTTACTTGTCTCCCGGTACGTCCGGCTGACAATGACCAATTCGTTCCATCCGAATTTTGGAGATTACCTGAAACCGCAACATCTAGTGAAATTGTGCGACCCTTCTTATGAAATTTATGACGAAACAATAAATCACTGGAATAAGTATAGCCTAACCCATCTGTGCCGCTTTTTTGATCAGATGACGATTCAATCTTTTCCAAATTATAGTAACTATCCGAAGTTGAGCTTGAATTTCTATCATTTTGTTGTGTAGTAAACCTGGGGCTCCAAATAATGGAATTAGCGGAATCAATATTATATTCCACGCGAAGATCAAACCTATGGTTAAAATTAGTACTGGTGGAATAACTGTTCTGATCGCTTAATAAATTTCCTAATTGCTGATGGCTAGTGGTGTCCAAGTTAAAATTATTTGTAAAAGTAGCCTGGTCTGTAACATTATGCTGTTTATTAAAGAAATAACTACCCGTAACGGTTACTTTTTTACCAAGCATATTGGTGTAATTTAATCCGAACGAATTAGTTGTATTAATACCTCCCTGTTGGCCAATAAACGACCCAATATTGCCACGACCTCCGCCACCTCGGCCACCACCACCTCCGCCTCGGCCACCACCTCCGCCACTAAAAGCACCAATCAAATCTTGCATATTAAAGTTTTGTTGGTTCACGTTATTGGATCCTACAGTTAAAGCTAGCCTGCGCTGATCTTTCGAGAGATTTAGCCTTCCATTTACAGCATATTTGTCACTAAAATCGGTTCCTGCAGTAAATATACCGTTGGTTCCATTGCGTCTATCCGTGCGGGTTATGATATTCATAACTTTAGCACTATTGCCATCGTCAAAACCAGTAAACTCGGCTTGATCGCTTAGTTTATTATAAATCTGAACTTTATCAACAACTTCAGCAGGAAGGTTCTGTAATGCCATGGCTGGATCGTCTCCAAAGTAATTCTTCCCATCAACCAGGATCCGTTGGACATTTTCTCCATGAGCCTTTACGGTTCCATTTTCAATGGTTACTCCGGGCATTTTTTGCACTAAATCCTGGGCATTGGCATCCGGATTAACTTTAAAAGCACTGGCATTTAGCTCAGTGGTATCACCCTTCTGAATAGCAGGTGGCGCTTGTCCTTTTATTACCACTTCGTTGATAGACTGAGTTTTTTCTTTCAAAGTGAGGGTCCCAATATTTTCTACTTTCTTTGTAAACTGAACAAATTGTTCCAATTGACTGAAACCTACGTAAGTAGCTCTTAGTTTATAAGGGGTCTGCATTCTCAAACCCGTCAATGTAAAGTTTCCTGCAATATCGGTAACTGCTACCTGTTTAATGGTAGTATCTTTTAAATTCATTAAAATCACATATACCCCGGTTAATGGACTTTGCTTATCCTTTTCTACTATTTTTCCGATTAATTTAACGTCCTGAGCATTTAAAAAAAAGGTTGAAGCGGCAAAAGTAAATGTCAATAAAATAATAGTAAATATTCTTTTCATTAGTTCTTATGTATTAAATTAAAAAATCGCCTTATACCAGACATTTTTAAGACACATAAAGTTCAAAAAACTTGCTCCAATGATCGGTTTTAATTTATTAGATAATTTCATAGCATCTAATTTTTTCAAAACTCTCAATTTGAATTACTTGCCATATCACTTTTTTAAATGCTAAAAATTCTTTACATGAATAATATATTTTGGATATATCACTTGAAAGATTTATAATACCGATAACTAACATTAAACCTGACTATTAATTATCAAATACCACTATCTCCGGTGGCAATTTTGATAATCATTGATTCGAATATCTCATAAAATCGAAAAAAATATTTATCAAAATTTTGAAACAAATTTTATGTACGATGCGTAAATATTATCTGACAAAACTACTTAAACAATTAAAATACTTGATTTTACAATTTAATTTCTAATAAATTTATTCTATCTAACTGTTTATTGATAATTGAATTATGTCACCAAAATAAAACAGTTCATCAAAATAGTATCAACAATTAACCACATTAAACTTAATTATTATGCAAGATTCCCTTATCAAACAATTTAAGATTACGTTTATTAAAATCTTCGTTTACATTCATTTTAGCCTGAAATTTTGACAATGTAAGTTGTATGCTAGCTTTCGTCACCTCAAATGGCTAAACATTGGTTTCAAGTAATTTTTAATTAAAAAGAAGTAATAAACTTCTTATGTGCTCTAATAAAGATAAATAGCTTTTGCGCATTCCTTAGAATGTTTTCTAAGCACGAATCCATAGTGCCTAATATTTTGAGTGATAGTCTAATAGCTTTTAAGTTGACCACCTGTCTGCAAATATTCAAGGAAAATTTTGATAGTAATTACACCTAAAACTGACAATATGAATACGTTTTTTAATCCTAACAAAAAAAATTACACTACAATCATTGTTGGCTTATTATTCATTGCCATAAACATTAAGTTAGTTTCTGCAACTCCCCCTTGCCAAATAGTAACTCAAAGTTTTCAAAACAGCGCCGATGGGGCTAAATCTGATAATGGCACATACGGTTGGTCCATTAGTCCAACAACCATAAGCGGTGCAACTTATTGGGCGATACAATCAAAGAGATTTAAAGCCCAGGAGTTGGGTACGGAAGGTGTATGGTCATCAAAAGTGATGAATATTTCGGGGTATCCGAATTTTCAGATAGGGGTAAAAATTACGGCTGAGGGAACCTTAACAAGCAGTGAATATGTAAAAATATATTACAAACTTAACGGGGGCGCTGAAACTCTTATGAGCCAGCAGACGGGCAATTTCGGCACCCAGGATCTTTCATCAGGATTATTAAATGCCAGTACGGTTCAGATTGTCATTAGAATCAAGAATACTAAAAAAAGCGGTGTTGGTGTTCAATCGATATATTACATTGAAGAATACCGTCTTTTTAGCGATGTGGTTGGGTGCTCGCTAAAAGTTACCCCAACTGCAAATGGCACAAAAACCTGCGCTAACCCGTCCGTAACATTATCGCCGGGAATCAATACCACAAGTAATGTTACTTATCAATGGTCGGGGCCCGGTGGTTTTACCTCGACGTCGCAAAATCCGGTTATTTCAACATCCGGGACGTATAATGTGACGGCTACTATTGCTGCAAGTTCATCCACAGCTACAGGGTCGGTAAATGTTTCGCAAAATACTACGGCGCCTGGCGCAACTGCTGGTGAAAATGGGACACTCACGTGTACAACAGGTTCTGTTGCTCTTTCAGGTAGCTCAGGTACTTCGGGGGTAACATACGCCTGGATGGGACCAGGCAGCTTTTCATCCGGTTTGCAGAATCCTTCTGTTTCATTACCAGGGTCTTATATTTTAACTGTAACAAATCCTGTGAATGGCTGTACGTCAACGTCTTCTACAACAGTTCCACAGAATATAGCAGCTCCGGGAGCAACAGCCAATGTGAGCGGGCCTCTAACCTGCACGACAAGCTCTGTCACCCTTTTGGGTAATTCAGGAACTTCGGGTGTTACCTATAGCTGGTCGGGATCAAACGGCTTGAAGTCTGCGTTACAGAATCCTACTGTCAGCGCCGTAGGGATTGATACCTTAAAGGTTACCAATCCTGTTAACGGATGCAAATCCACTGCCAGTGTTACGGTTACACAGAATAAAACAGTGCCGGGGGCAACAGCAGGTGTCGTCGGAACGCTTACCTGTAGCAATAGTTCAGTAACACTAACGGGAAGTTCAGGAACTTCAGGCGTTAACTTTAGCTGGACGGGGCCAAATGGTTTTTCGTCTGTCTTGCAAAATCCATCGGTAAGCGCTCCTGGCATTTACACTTTAACAGTAACAAACCCTGTTAACGGATGCTATTCCATCGCTTCTGCAACAGTTTCGCAAAACATAAGCGCTCCTAGTGTTTTAGCAACAGGGGCATCATTACCATGTTCAGGAAGTGTCGTAATCACCGGTGCGGCAACGATACCTAATGCCGGTTTTAATTGGGCCGGCCCTAATGGGTTTACTTCAACTTTACAAAATCCAATTGTAAATGCAACAGGGGTTTATACCTTTACGGTGACTGATCCTTCAAATGGCTGTTCCGCTTCCGATACGGCAATTGTTGTGCAGGGCATAGCAATTCCGGGAGTTACAGCGTCAGTAAATGGTAATCTCACTTGTGCAACGTCCTCCGTGACGCTTTCTGGTAGTGCAGGTATTTCAGGTGTGAATTATAGTTGGTCGGGGCCCAATGGTTTCAGTTCCAACTTGCAAAATTCGGACGCCAGCTTTCCAGGAACTTACACATTAACAGTATCCAATTCGGGAAATGGTTGTACATCTATTGTAACTATTACAGTTTCTCAGGATTTGGTTGCGCCGGGCGCAACAGCCAGCGTAAGTGGGTCACTTACATGTAAATCTTCATCGGTAACACTTTTGGGTAGTTCAGGCACATCAGGGGTAACTTACAGCTGGACAGGCCCGGATAATTTTTCATCTTCTTTACAAAATCCTTCAGCATCAGCTATAGGAACATATACATTGACTGTTGCAAATCTTGTCAATGGCTGTATTTCAACTACCCCAGTAATGGTTACTGAGGATAAAACTGCGCCGGGGGCAACAGCTGGTGAAAGTGGACAACTTACCTGTGTATCAACGTCAGTTGCACTTTCGGGAAGTTCTCTAGTTTCAGGTGTAACGTACAGTTGGACAGGCCCTAATGGTTTTACTTCCATCTTGCAAAATCCTGGTGTTTCTGTCGCCGGAAGCTATACCTTAACAGTTTCCAGTCTTGCGAACGGATGTACTTCCTCAGCAACCACCAGTGTTCCACAAAACTTAACGGCACCGATTGCTTTAGCCACTGTGGGAGGAATACTTACGTGTAGTAATACGCCTATTGCCCTGGCAGGGAGTTCAAATACTTTCGGGGCGAATTTCAACTGGTCGGGGCCCAATGGTTTTGTTTCATCATTACAAAATCCTTTGGTCATTTTCCCGGGAAACTATATACTTACGGCTACAGATCCTGCAAATGGATGCAGTTCAAAAGATACGGTAACTGTTTCACAGAATATATCGGTTCCTGGAGTTATCGCAACTGGCGGAATCCTAACCTGCACAACAACTTCAATAATTATTAAAGGCAATTCTGACACACTGGGAGTAACTTATAACTGGTCGGGGCCTAATAGTTTTGCATCGACTTTGCAAAACCCGACGGTAAGTATACCTGGCGCATATATCGTTAAAGTTACCAATCCTGTCAATGGTTGCACATCAACTGCCACGGCTTTTGTTACCCAAAATACAAACAAGCCGGGAGCAATTGCAAATGGTGGCTCATTGACTTGCACCAAATATTCTGTGACACTTTCAGGCAATTCAGGAACATCAGGCGTTAGTTATCGTTGGACGGGGCCCAACGGTTTTGCTTCGACTTTGCAAAACCCGATAGTAGATCAAGTGGGAACCTATTCTTTAACCGTACTAAATCCTGACAATGGTTGTATTTCCAATGCAACAGCAAACGTTATCAAGGACACAATTGCCCCAGGCGCAATGGCTGACGTGAGCGGCCCTCTTGGTTGCACAAACCCAACCGTTACTCTTTTGGGAAATTCAGCTACAATTGGAGTAACATACTCCTGGACGGGGCCTAATAGTTTTTCATCCAACTTACAAAATCCATCCGTAAGCAATCCGGGAACGTATATTTTAACCACTACTAATCAAACAAATGGATGCACCTCAAATGCTGCAGTTACTGTTGTTCAGAATTCTGTGGCTCCTGGCGCTTCTGCAGGCGGTGGCGGAACCATTACATGTGCTTATCCATCATTGATGCTATCGGGAAGTTCAAGCACCTTGGGTGTCACCTATAAATGGGCAGGTCCCAATAGCTATACATCAACATTACAAAATCCAACGGTAACGGCAGGTGGATTGTATACATTGACGGTTACCAATCCTATCAATGGTTGTACATCGACCGCAACTGTGAATGTTGCTAAAAATACCACAGCTCCTGGAGCCACAGCAGGTGGAGGAGTACTTACCTGCACAGCAACTGCGGTTTCGCTTTCAGGCAGTTCGCCAACGCCAGATGTAACGTATAGTTGGTCTGGGCCGGGCAGTTTTACGTCTACATTACAAAATCCAACAGTAAACGCAATTGGAACTTACACATTGACAGTCACAAATCCGGTCAATGGCTGTACTTCAACTGCAACAACTTCTGTAACCCAAAACATAACAGCGCCTGGAGCCTCAGCAGTCGGAGGTAATCTTACTTGCACTGCAAATTCAGTTACGCTTGGCGGCAGTTCCGGTACATTGGGTGTGATATATAGCTGGACAGGGCCTAATAGCTTTGCCTCAAATTTACAGAACCCCACAGTAAATACGTTGGAAAATTATGTGCTAACTGTAACAAACCCAATCAATGGTTGTACTTCAACTGCAACAACTTCAGTAACACAAAACACTTCGACACCAGGAGCAACAGCAGGCGGTGGCGGAACGCTTACCTGCACAACCACTTCGGTTGCTCTCTCAGCCAGTTCTGGCACTTCGGGAGTAACCTATAGTTGGAAAGGGCCCAATGGGTTTGTCTCAAGCCTGCAAAATCCGACAGTTAGTGTAGCAGGAGTTTACAACTTAAAAGTAACAAATCCGGTCAATAATTGCACATCAACAGCAATGGTAAACGTTCTGCAAAATAGTATAAAACCAGGTGTAAAAGCCAGTTCAAACGGCACACTTACCTGTGCCACCACTTCTGTCAGTCTTACCGCTACTTCTGCAACGCCTAACACCACTTTTGCCTGGGGTGGTTATACGGCAGGCCAGAATCCGGTTAGTACAATCTATCCGGGGAAATATTTGGTTACTGCAACAAATCCGGTTAATGGATGTAAAAGCATTGACTCTGTTGCAGTAAACCAAGTCGCCAGTCAAACTGCTTATCAATTTGTTTATAATAATTTTTCCAGCTATGCTAACGGGACACTATCGGATAATAATACTTCCAACGGTTGGTATTTGGATAGATCTCAGGTGCCAAATGCGTCAAACATCTATGTATCAAATATTTCACCGTATTTTGCCATTCATTCACATCGTGTTGAGGCAGTACAGATAGGAGGTCAGGGTATTTGGTATACGCAAGTCATGAATGTGGCCGGCAAGCCGGACTTTCAGATTGGGATAAAAGTCACTTCCGAAGGCACCCTTAATAGCGATGAGTATGTAAAATTATACTATAAGGTGGACGGCGGTAGTGAAACATTGTGGGATCAGCGGACAGGGTATTTCGGAACGATCGATTTCAGGTCTCCTGTGTTAAATGCCAACACTGTTCAGATTGTAGTAAAAATAAAAAACTACGGTAAAGGCGGCATCATTGTTTCAAATTATTATGTTGAAGAAGAACAGTTATATATAGGAGGTTGCGGCGGTACATTGCAAGTTTACCCTGCTGTTAGCGGAAATATTACCTGTGCAAATCCGTCAGTTACTTTATCAGCTACATCAAGCCATAGTGGTGCGACATTCCAATGGACCGGTCCGAACGGATTTACATCATCACAACAATATCCGGTTGTTTCAATGGCTGGAACGTACAATGTAACAGCGACCATTCTGCCATCATCAACGGCTACCGGTTCTATTTCTGTTGCGCAAAATATGACGGCTCCCGGCGCTTCTGCCAGTGTGAGCGATTCACTTACTTGTGCAAAGACTTATGTCACACTTTCAGGTAGCTCTTCTACATCGGGGGTAACCTACAGATGGGCAGGGCCAAATGGTTTTTTGTCAAGTATGCAAAATCCGGCTTTAACTGCTCCTGGTTTATATACATTGACAGTAACAAATCCGGTTAATGGTTGTACTTCCAATACTTCTGTTAATGTTGTGCAGAATACAACAATTCCGGGAGTTTCGGTTACAGTTAGTGATACACTTACTTGTTCCAGAACTTCTGTAACTATTAATGTTAACTTCACAAATTCAGGAGTAACCTATAGCTGGACTGGGCCAAATGGTTTTACATCAACCATACAAAGCCCATCTGTATCTGTGCCAGGTTTGTATGCATTAACAGTAACGAACGTTTCAACTGGTTGTACATCAATTGCTACTGCTAATGTTATACAAAATACAACAGCGCCGGATGCCATGGTGGCCGGCGGAACTCTTACGTGCAGCAATATCTCGGTTGTATTATCGGGCAATTCAACCACAGCAGGTGTAACTTATAGTTGGGCCGGCCCGGGCAATTTTACATCATCACTTAAAAACCCGACTGTCAACACAGGAGGTATTTATACCCTGACAGTAACCAATCCGGTAAACGGTTGTACCAAAAAAGATTCGGTGACCGTAACGCAGGATATTGCTAAACCAAACCTTTCCATTGCTCCGGTAGATACCTTAACTAATACAACCACTTCAGTTAGTTTGGATGCTTCGTCTGCCACACCGAATGCCACAATTACATGGACAGGATTTGCTAATGGCCAAAACCCGATTACTGTGTCGGCTCCTGGTGTTTATATCGTCACAGCTATTAATAATATGACAGGTTGCATTAAGATAGACTCCGTAACTGTATTACAGGATATTGCCCAACTTGATCTGTCTATTGCACCTGTAGATACCCTAACTTGTATGACTACTTCGGTAAGTTTGACTGCCCTGTCAACCATACCGAATACTACTTTTAACTGGACTGGTTTTGCTAATGGGCAGAATCCGGTTAGTGTTTCATTGCCTGGTAAGTACATAGTAACTGCAATAAATCATACTAACGGAAGTTTGAGGAAAGACTCAATAACCGTTTTTCAAAACATACAACATCCTGATGTGTCGGCTTCAGTAAGTGATGCGTTAACCTGTAATACAACATCTGTAACGCTTATGGGGAATTCAGGTGTCGCGGGGGTTACTTATAGATGGTCAGGTCCCCTTAACTTTGCTTCGACTGAGAAAAACCCGGTAACCACTCATTCGGGTAGCTATACATTGGTTGTGAAAAATCCTTCCAATGGATGTACATCAACCAGTAGCATTCCGGTTCTACAGGACACAACAACTGCCACCGGTGTGAATGCATCTATTTCGGGTAACCTTACCTGCACGGTTAACAGTGTAACCCTTGTAGGAAGCTCTTCAACAAACGGTGTAACGTATAGCTGGACAGGACCTGGCGGGTTTAGTTCCACAAACCAAAACATTGTCGTTTACACCCCTGGTAATTATGCTTTGCATGTGGGCAAACCAAGCAATGGATGTGTGGTTTCCACCAATGTATCGGTTTTCCGGGATACGATAAAGCCCAAGGGCGTAAGTATATCTGCATCAGGCATTATTTCCTGTACAGCCTCAAATGTTGTACTTACAGGTTCATCCTCAACCAGTGGGGTGTCCTATAGCTGGGTAGGACCTGGCTTTGCCTCCACCGGGGCTGCTGTAAGTATTACAAACCCGGGAACTTATAACTTAACTGTTACCAACCCAGTGAATAATTGCATTACTATGACTAATATAAATGTGATTAAAGACCTTACTTTGCCTACAGAGGTTACAGCCTCGGTATCAGGCACACTTACCTGTTCAAATCCTAATGTAACCCTATCTGCATCTTCAACAACCTCCGGTGTGGTTTATACATGGTCAGGCCCGGGTGGTTTTTCATCGAACGAAAGTGCTCCCCACGCTAGTAACCCGGGTAGTTATATAGTAACAGTCACCAATCCTTATAATAATTGCAGTGTAAGTAAAAGTGTGGATGTGCTGCAAAATATATCAGTCCCTGAGGGTGTGATGGCATCTGCTTCCGGGGTAATTACTTGTTCAAACCCATCGGTAACCTTGAACAGTTCTTCAACTACATCAGGGGTTAGCTACAACTGGGCTGGTCCTGGCGGTTTTACGTCAACGGCACAAAATCCGTCAGTGAGCGTGCCAGGCATCTATACTTTAACGGTAATCAATTCTGCCAATGGTTGTAGCACCATCAGGACGGTAGAGGTAAACAAAAACACAACCCCACCGGCCAATGTCTTTGCCAGCGTTTCTGGCGACCTAAACTGTATCAATGCATTTGTTACATTAATCGGCTCGTCTTCTACTGTTGGGGCAGAATATCATTGGAGTGGCCCTGCAGGTTTTGAGGCAACAGAAGATGTTGCGTTTGCGATTTCCCCTGGCCTTTATTCCCTTACGGTTACCGACCCGGACAATGGATGCAGCGATACAAGTACTGTCACGGTTGTCCTTGATAACACAAAGCCAGTAAGTAATATAATCCCCCCGGCCAGTTCGCCTGTTGCGTTAACAAACAATACATTGTCAGCCCAGGTGGTGAATAATGTAACTTATTTATGGTCATTTTCATCAGGCAATGCGAATTGGTCCATAGTATCTGGCGCTAATACATCGGTATTGACATACCATGCAGGCGATGCAGGGACAAATGCAACCTATATGCTAACGGTAACCAGTAGCCAAAACGGCTGTTCCAGCACAAGTCAGATTGTTCTTTCGGCTATATCAGCAAAGAGCGCCCTTTTTGATGGAGAAACGGACAAGGCCATGCAAATCAAAGCCTATCCGAACCCTTTTTCAGATAAAGCAATGATCGAGTTTACCCCGGTTCAGGATGGACATGTTGCCGTTGAGCTATATACAAACCAGGGGGACTTGGTTAGTGTGCTTTTCGATGGCGAAGTAAAGGGGGCACTATCTTATAAAGTGTCAGTGGATGGTTCATCTATGGCGGCAGGCGCTTATTACTTCTTGGTCAGGACTGATAACAAGAAAGAGGTTTATACCCATAAAGTGATATTAATTAAATAAGAATCAACAATAACTCAAAAAAAATAAGTATGCATTTCAAAACAATCTTAAATCTGGATTCAATATTTTATTGTTTCAGGAACGTTTCTCTTCCGGGTTTTGCGAATATTTCGCAAATCAGCACAGGTTCTTTTTTTTCAATAAAAAAGGATGAACATAAAGCAAGTAAAAAGGCTTTGGGGGTCCTTAAAATGCTTACACTTTCTGTTTTTTTTCTTGGTTCAGGCAATTTTGGCGTATTTGAGACCTTTGGCCAGAATGCAGCTATACCTGATATCAGTGCTGGTGTTAGCGGATCCCTTACGTGTACAAACACTTCGGTCAAACTCAAAGGTAGTTCAAATACTTTGGGTGTGCACTATGCCTGGACAGGGCCAAGGGGTTATTACTCAACAGCCCAGAGTCCAGTGACTGCTATGCCGGGGGACTATACCTTAACGGTAAAAGACCCTGTTAATGGCAGTACTGCAACTGCCAGTGTGAAGGTATTGATAGATACTATAGCACCGGTTGGAGTAAAAGCTACAGTTTCAGGTTTGTTAACATGTATAGATACGCTTGTAACTTTAACGGGTAGTTCTTCTACTTCGGGAGTCACTTATGATTGGAAAGGCCCCAAAGGTTATGTATCAACAATGAAGAACCCTGTGACTGCTATTCCCGGCATTTATGCAGTAAAAATTATTAACCCTGAAAATGGATGCATGTCAAAGGCAAATGTGGCAGTAATTCAAAATATCACGCCGCCTTCAGGCATAGCAGCAAATGTTTCGGGTATGCTAACCTGCAATGCCACCAGTGTAAAGTTAACAGGAATGTCCGCAACCAAAGACGTGCATTATCGTTGGACGGGACCGGATTTCACTTCGTCGGTAAACAAACCCGATGTCACTGCTCCGGGAACATACGCGCTGATGGTGACTGATCCTATAAACGGCTGTTCCTCTAAGGCAATTGTTACAGTTAAACAAGATGTATCTGCTCCTGCCCAGGTAATTGCCGTTGTATCGGATACCCTTACATGTAAAAAGGCAAAGGTAACCCTGACAGCTTCATCTGCCACCAAAGAGGCAATTTTTAGCTGGTTGGGGCCTCAAGCATTTGTATCTTCAGAATTATCATTTGAAACAAGTATGGTTGGTGATTTTGCCTTAACGGTTACCAATCCTGAAAACGGCTGCTCAGTAAAAAAGCAGGTGACAGTAGTGAAGGATACTACGGAACCAGCCGGGGTCGTAGCTACCGCCTTGGGTGTTCTTACTTGTAATGCTAAATCTGTAACTTTAAATGGGTACTCTTCTTCTCCGAAAGTTGTTTACACATGGAATGGGCCAGCCAACTTTACATCAAACTCAGCTACACCATCAGTGAGTATATCGGGTAGATATGAAGTCATTGTAACCAAAACTACAAACGGATGTTCAACAACTAAATTTGTTAAGGTAGATCAGAATATGACAGCCCCGGATGGAGTTACTGCATCTGTATCCGGTTCCCTTTCATGCAAAACCCCCAGTATAAAATTGGATGGTAAATCTGCATCGGCACAGGTAACCTATACCTGGATTGGGCCACAAAGCTTCAAATCAAATGAAAAAAGTCCGGAAATAAAATTCCCGGGCAGTTATATTCTTACCGCGACCAACCCGGAGAATGGCTGTACATCGAAAGCAGATGTAACTGTATCTGGCGTGGCCTGTACTGAAAAAGAAGTCAAGTAATGGCTTAATAATGTAATAGTTATAGTATTAATTTAAAATCTTACTTTTATGGATCTAAATTACTCAAATCGAAGAAGGGGACTTAGGTTGGTGACCTATATCGTCCTGTTAATTTTATGTTTGAACGGCTCACAGGCTGCAATGTGCTGTGACCCGCCGGGAGCTACTATTACAACACCTAGTAAACTAACGTGTAGCAATGGATCAATAACCTTGAATGGAGATTCGCCCACTCCCGGTGTTAGTTACGTATGGGCAGGTCCCCGCGGAGTCGTATCTTTTTCGCAGAACCCGTCTGTTTCATTGCCCGGAACCTATAATTTAACAGTTACTTCCCCGAGTGGGGGATGTACTTCTACAGCCTCTGTTGTAGTGCTGCAGGATACTGTGCAACCAGATGCCCGCACTGCAGTTTCAGGTGTAATGGATTGTACGCATCCAACCATAACCATTAACGGGATATCCTCAACGCAGGGCGTAACTTTTAGATGGATTGGATTGGGTAGTTATACGTCCACAGACCAAAATCTGAGCGTAATTGTTGACGGAGGCTATACATTAATGGTTACGAATACTTCAAATGGCTGTATATCAACGGCTACAGCATACGTGCCTAAAAATATAGAACTCCCGACGGCTTCTGCATACGTTTCGGGAAATCTCACCTGTGTGGTGAATTCGGTACAGCTTACTTCGTCATCTGCCACATCAGGCGTAAGTTACAGTTGGACGGGACCTGGGTTTAGTTCTCCAGTTTTAGCTCAAAATACCACCACTTCAATTGGTGGAATATACACTGTTACAACCACGAACCCTATAAACGGATGCCAATCTACCTCTTCAGTTAATGTTGTACAAGATATTGCTAAACCAGGTGCTACCATAACTGCATCCAACCATATCATAACGTGTGCTGCTATTAACGCGAATTTATCAGGAAGTTCGCCTTCAATAGGCGTTACTTACAGTTGGAGCGGGCCTAATTTAAATCTTACGGTTCAGAATGTTACTGTGGCTTCTACAGGTACATACGTGCTAACTGTGAACAAAGCACAGAATGGCTGTATTTCAAGAGATACCACCATAATTACGGTGGATAAAGTCCGTCCTGTTGTTACAATAACACCTCCCAACTCCATAACGTGTACCAGTGGAGTCATAACCCTGCAGGGATCATCATCTGTACCTCCTGAAAGTTCTCTTTACAGATGGATGGGGCCATCAGGTTTTGGCACTTTGAATGGTGCAGTACAGACAACTTCTATCGCCGGAGGATACATATTAAGTGTTACAAACCTTTCCAACGGATGTATGACTACAAAACCCACGGTTGTTCAGCAGGATGTTGATCTACCTGCTTCTGTAACAGCAAGCAATAATGGTCCGCTTACGTGTGCAGTTAACAATGTTATGCTCACCGGTTATTCTTCTACTCCAGGGGTTAATTATACATGGATAGGGCCTAATGGTCCATATACAGGAATTACAGCATCGGTAAGCGCGTCTGGAACATACACTCTTGTGGTAACTAATCCTGTTAACGGTTGCTCTGCAAATACCACTACATCAGTAGCCCAAAATAGAACACCTCCTGCTTTGGTAACGGCTACCAATAATGGTCCTATTACCTGTAGCATTAATAGTGTTACCCTTTTAGGTAACTCTGCAACCAGTGGGGTTACTTACCAATGGAAGAACCAGGCAGGCACCGTTATATCTACGGATCAAAATCATTCAGTAACCGAATCGGGAATATACAGCCTGGTCGCAACTAATCCTTCCAATGGCTGTATTTCTATAAAAGTTACCTTAGTTGCTCTGAACACAGCAAAGCCAGCCCTAGTAATAGCAGGCAATGATGGCCCACTCACCTGTAGTGTCTTATCTGCAACTATCAACGGTAGTTCATCAACTTCGGATGTAACTTATATATGGACAGGGCCTAACAATTTTAACTCAACTGCAAAAAATCCTACAGTAGGAACTTCCGGAACTTACAAATTAACGGTAACAAATACTCAAAATGGGTGTACAGATACTACCAGTACCTTCCTGGCACATAATGTTGATTTACCAGGCGCTTCAATATCACCAGTTGCAACGTTAACTTGCAGTTTACAATCGGTAACTATTCCGGCAAGTTCGCCAACTGATTCTGTAACCTACAGCTGGTCAGGATCAGATAACTTCGCTTCTACGGAAAAAAGTCCTGAAACGAATAAACCTGGTGATTATACTGTAACCGTAACTAATTCTATCAATAAGTGTATGTCCTATGCAAGCGTTACCATATTGCAAGATAATGCGGTTCCAACAGGTGTTACGGCTTCTGCGCCAGACATATTAACTTGTACCCGCTTAAGTGTTTCCCTTGTTGGTAATTCTACCTCCAGCAACGTAAATTATGGCTGGATAGGGCCAAATGGAAATACACTGACAGGTCAAAACCCGATTGTTACTGTTAAAGGTAATTACTTGTTAACAGTAACCAGTCAGTCAAATGGATGTAAATCCTATGCAAGTACATCAGTAGCAAAAGATACTACGCCGCCTGCCGATGTTAATGCAAGTGCATCGGGAATCCTGAACTGTCAAAATGCCAATGTGACATTAACAGGGTCGACATCCACACTTGGAGCAACTTACAATTGGACAGGGCCTGGCCTTACCCCTCCATCTACATCTGCCACGCAGATCACTTCATTTACCGGAACCTATCACCTGACTGTAACCAACCCATACAACGGTTGTACAGGCACAGCTAATGTGACCGTAGAAGAAAATCATACATCACCGGCGCCAGTATCGGCTTCTTCTTCAGGTGTATTAACCTGTAGTATTCCACATGTAACTGTTACGGCATCGTCATCTACAAGTCCCGCAGAGTATAGCTGGTCAGGGCCTGCAGGCAGCGGCTTTACATCCAATGAGCAAACGCCTTCAGTGGGTTTGCCTGGCGCTTACACTGTTACGGTAACCCATCCGGTAAGTAAATGTTTCGCAATACAATCAACAACTGTATTACAAGACACTATTTCACCTGCTAATGTAACTGCCAGCGCCGATGGTATCATCAACTGTTACAATGGTTCCGTAAATTTAAGCGGACACTCAACCACAAACGGCGTAACTTATAGGTGGACTGGTCCAGGAGGCTTTATTTCGGATTTACAATATCCGGTTAATGTAGATAAAGCAGGCCTTTTCACCCTAAAAGTCACCAACCCAACGAATGGTTGTGTTAAAATCCGGACATTAACAGTTGATGCGGATACAACCCGTCCTGCTGATGTTACTGCTGTTGCATCTAATAAACTTGGCTGCACCGTTACCTCTGCTACATTGACTGGTTATTCATCAACGCCCGATGTAGATTATACCTGGTGGTATTATGGCAACTTAGTGGCAACAGATCCTGAAACTGATGTTAATATGGAAGGCGATTATTTACTAAACATTACCAACGGTGTAAATGGATGTTTTGTTGAAAAAACGGTAACTATAGTTCGCGACCTTACCGCACCTAAATGTAAGTTGGACGTTGCTGACAATTCCACAGTTGTTCAACATACTATAAATACTGTCCGCGACACAGCGACCCTTCCTACGTATGGGTACACCTGGACAATTACCAATAGTTGGACAATTAATTCGGGACAGTCAACGCCGACACTGACCTATCAGGCCGGGAATGCCGGAACAACATCTCATATTGCTGTTTTAGTAACCGACCTGACCAGTGGTTGTACTAATACGTGCAGTGTAAACCTATCAGCGGTTGTGTCTAAATCTGCTATATCAGAAGATGACCTGTCTGCTGAAAATGTTAAAGAATTAACATTAAATACTTATCCTGTGCCATCTATGGGCAAGGTTTTCGTTGAATTCGCCAGTCCGGAACAAACAGATGCATCGGTTACTGTTTACAACACCAATGGTTCGGTAGTAGCCAACTTGTTTAACCAAAGTGCAATGGCTAATCAAAGTTACAAGCTGGAATTTAACCAAACAGAAACTTTGCCTTCCGGAATCTATATCTGTATTCTAAAAACAAAAACAAAAACTATGTCTCACAAGATTATTATTAAATAGTTTTGTTTAAATACTTGCCCTGGCGGGATGAAAGATAAAGAAATTTGTTTCCGGCGCTTTCGTCCCGCGGGAGGGTAAGTATGCTTCACATTCCCGTCTATAAAAATTAACCATTCGTCAAACAATCATTGACTACGATTATTGGAACAAAAAAAAATCATATACGTATAATCTATCTGACAAAAGCTTACTAACAACTGATTAAAAGAATGTTAAATATAAATAAATTTTTCAAAAAAAGAAAAGGATTATTAGATATAAAGATATATGCAAAAAACTTAGTCTATGATTTTTGGTGTTTGGTCAAAAAATAGTTTTATTAAAAAAATTAAGTTATAACTGAAATTAATTGCTACAACATTTAATTACAACCTGATCTTCAGGATAGAAACTAAGTCAGTTTATCATCATTTAGGACTAAAAACAGAGTTAAAAATAATTTTTCGTAACTTATAGACCAACTGCTAAGATTAAACCAAATGTTCTTTTAACCAATTAACAAAATGTTTAAAATTATAGAGATTAAGATGATGGGGGGAAGAAAAACAATTCATCACCTCCAACAAAGGATTGCGGGAACCCTGTTTTTTTTATTATTATTTTCAGATTTGCAGCTTGTCGCACAAGTAGCGCCTCCTGTAATTAATTCTTCAGGGACTCAAAGTATTCCTGAAAACACTCCTTCAATTACACTTACAGCGTCAAACCCTCCCATCACAGGTTGGAATATTACGGGTGGCGCAGATCAAAACAAATTCACCATCAACTCCTCCGGCGTCTTATCTTTTATACACCCCCCAGATTATGAAAACCCAACAGATCAATACGCAGACAATAAATACAACGTGACTATAACGGCTACTAATGCCCGTGGAACTTCTGCTCAAAAACCATTAGTTATAACTGTTACCAATGTAAATGAACATCCTGATCCGCCCTCCTATCTCTATGTAATTTCGCAGGATAAATCGAACATACTTAAATGGACGGCCAGCAGCCTGGGAGGAGCTACTTTGTACCGCATATACCGGTCGCAGGATTCTATTACCTTTAGTGAGATAGGTACCAGCGCCACAACAAGCTATACTGATAACAACCTGGTTAATGGCAGGTTTTATTTTTACAGGGTAACTGCAGACAGCACTGATCATCAATCTGTTCCTACAAAAATTGATGGCTCCACCCCATACCCGGATCCAATAGCTAAATATATGCATTTTGATGGAAGCGGGGATTACCTGGTGGTTAATGATACACTTAAAATTATGGCAATACCTTACAATAATAGTTCAACCATCGAATGCTGGGTAAGGTTTACTTCAATACCGACAAGTATAGCCTATATCATTTCAAGAGATTATAATGCATTAAACTCAGGCTCCATCCTAAGATTTCATTCCATATTTTACAACCCTGCAACCCATAGTATTAATTATACCCAATGCGTTAACGGAACACCAGGCAATACTTATACCGTATCTTCAAAACCCACTTTTACACCTGCAGTAAACACTTGGTATCATATTGCAGCTACTTACCCTTATAGCAATACTCCCGGATCTCCTATTAAATTGTATATAAATGGATCTGTTCAGGATTCTGTACATGCTTCAAATAATAATGCTTTTGAAACCTGGCCGGGTAATTATCCTAGTGATTCACGGCTGGTTATAGGTGCAACAACATTAACTATTTTACCTTTCACTTACAGCAATTTCTTTAATGGCGATATCACCGAAGTGAGGATTTGGAATACACTTTTAGATTCAACTGCCATAAAAGCTAACATGTTTACGCGCAAAAGAGGCGATGAAGCGGGATTGCTTGGCCTGTGGCATTTAGATACCATGTACCATAAGCAGGTTTATGACTATGATAACCTTAATTTTAACGCGACGGTTTATGGGGATGTGAGTTGTGCGACACCACGGTTAATTGCGGTGGATGATTATGTATCGGTTCTTGCAAGTTCCTCAATAAATATTAATGTAAGGGGAAATGATAACTTAAATCTACCAAATGGCGTACCTACCTCGAATGTTGTTACAAAAATTATTAAAGTCCCTTCGAATGGAACAGCATCTGTGTTACATAAAGATAGTATAAGCTATAGTCCTAATAATTGTTTTATTGGTAAAGATACCATCAAATATCTGATCTGCGACACGACTTTTTTCGGCATCAATCCATATATTTTTTCTGATACGGCGATAGTGGTTATATATATTTATGACAATGAGAACCCGACGGTAACGAGCTGTCCCTCCAATGTTGCAACCAATAATGACCCGGGCAACTGCTCGAAAATATTAGACCCCACCGATCCTGTTTTTGCCGACAATTGTTCGGTAACAAAGGTTACCTGGGCGATGAGCGGGGTTTTAACTTCCTACTCTGCAGCAACAGGGCTAAACTATATTGGCAGCACAACGTTCCCTGTTGGCGCCACCACTATCTCCTATACAGCCTATGATGCAGCAGGTAACACGAACACCTGCTCATTCGATATTGTTGTCAGCGACAACCAAAACCCGACAATCACTCCACCGGCAGAGGTAATAGGCAATACCGATGCCGGTTCGTGTGCAGCCACCAGTATAGCTTTAGGCACACCTGTAACTACGGACAATTGTGGAGTAGCAAAAGCCACCAATGATGCTCCATCATTGTTTCCAGTAGGAACAACGATCGTGACATGGACAGTTACTGACATACATGATAACACAGCTACGGCAACCCAAAATGTCAACGTTAGTGACAACCGAAACCCGACAATTACCGCACCAGCTGATGTAATAGTCAATACCGATGCCGGATCATGCACTGCTACCGGAGTAATATTAGGCAATGCGATAACGGCTGACAACTGCGGGGTAGCTTCTGTTTCCAACAATGCTCCAACATCGTTTCCGGCAGGAACAACGATTGTTACATGGACAGTTACTGACATACATGATAACACAAGTACGGCAACCCAAAATGTCAACGTTAGTGACAACCGAAACCCGACAATTACCGCACCAGCTGATGTAATAGTCAATACCGATGCCGGATCATGCACTGCTACC
>Ga0182027_10001775_pt1 | contig 35484 bp, 20 predicted proteins | sample 712E1DmetaG_FD_121300 | JGI IMG/M metagenome (GOLD analysis project Ga0182027, IMG submission 121300) | Permafrost microbial communities from Stordalen Mire, Sweden - 712E1D metaG (Illumina Assembly) | ecosystem: Environmental > Terrestrial > Soil > Wetlands > Permafrost | place: Sweden...
AGTATCTGAAGCTCTACAAGACCACGGCGGAGGCGATCAAGAGCGTGTCGCCCGACTACCGTGTGGGCGGGCCGGCGTCCGCCATGGCGTACAAGTTCGAGACGGCGCTGGTGGAGTACTGCGCCGCGAACCATGTGCCGATCGATTTCGTGTCCACCCACGCCTACGGCGTCAAGGAAGGCTTCTTCGATGAGACCGGCAGCAAGGGCACGGTGCTCGACTCCGATCCGGCGGCTGTGAGCAGCCGCATGGTGCACTCACGCGAACTGCTGCGCGCCTCGAAGCTGCCCAACCTGGAGTTGCACTTTACCGAGTGGAGCTCGGCCTACACGCCCACGGACTTCATCCATGACCAGTATCATCAGGCCGCCTTCATCCTGGACAAGATCAAGAACGCGCAGGAGGTGGTGAACTCGCTTTCCTACTGGGTGTTCACGGACATCTTCGAAGAGAACGGACCTCGCATGACGCCCTTTCACGGCGGCTTCGGACTGCTGAACTACCAGGCCATCAAGAAGCCCGCGTATTACGCCTACCAGTTCCTGAGCCGTCTCGGGCCAACCGAATTGCGGAACGCGGATCCGGCTTCGTGGGTCACGAGCGACACCGCCGGCGGCGTCCAGGCGCTCTTCTGGGACTTCACACCGATTGCGCCGCCCCAGGGCACCAACGACCAGGTCTTCTACAAGGGCGACCTGCCGCCGAAGCCGAAAGGCAAGGTACGCTTCGAGGTCAACGGCGTCGCAGACGGAACCTACCTGGTCGAGTTATTCCGCACGGGATACCGCGTGAACGACGCGTACGGGACCTACCTGGCGCTCGGATCGCCGAGCCAGCTCTCGCCCGCTCAGGTAGAGGCGATCAAGCACGCCAACGACGGCTCGCCGTCCTCGAGCGAGATCGTCAAGATCTCCGGCGGCCGCTTCGCCCGGGACTTCGACGTGCGCGAGAACGACGTATTCCTGGTGACACTGACGAAGATCTAGCTCAGTACGGCAGATGGTTGGCCTGCATGTCCTCGACGTTCTGGCCGCCGGAGCGCGGCAGGAGCCACTCCACGCGCTTTTCGGTAGCGACGAATCCGGTGGGCCGCGTGAGCGTGAGCTCGAGCGTCACGCCGATCACCGTGTCCTTGGGCTGCCAGGCGCCTGACACCGTCGCGGGCTGCTCGAGATCGGCAAACTCGCGATCGCCCGACGCCACCAGCGTGTTCGTCTGATCGCGCACTTCCCAGTGCAGCCGGTAATCGTGCAGCGGATACGACGGCAGGTCCGTGTAAGGACGCCTGCTGATCGTCGCGTGGAAGCCGGCGGGCGGGCTGTACGGACCACCCGTGAACGCTGCCTCAATCCGAGCCGGCGCGTTCCGCTCCTTCCATGCGTAGTAGGATGGCCGCCGCTGGCGGTTCTCATCCACCACCCCGATGTCCACGATGCCTTCCGTGAAACCGGGCCACAGATTGCGGTGTGACTTGTAGTCCTGATAGCACCACAGCAGCGCGCCGATGATCCAGTCGCGCCGCGCGAACTCCGCCATCTGCGAATGGATGGTCTGGACGCGCAGCCGGTCCGCCTCGCGCGCGTTCTTAGCGAAGATGCCCGCCAGACCGAACTCGGAAATCAGCACGGCCTTGTTCGGGAACAGGCGGTCAATCTTGTCCAGCGCTACGGGCAACTGGTCGGCCGGGCCGGCCCAGCTTCCGAAATACTGGTTCATCATGATGAAGTCGGCGTCAGTGGCGGCGTCGTCTTCGGCACGGGCGATGGTGGGCAGGTCCTGATCGGCGAAGGTGACGAAGCGGTCCGGGTCGAGCTCGCGAATGAACGCCTTCATCTGGCGAAAGTACTCGCGGCCTTCCGGCGTCGCCGTCTCGCTCTCGTTGCACACGCTCCAGGCGAAAATGCTGGGATGGTTGCCGTCCTGCTCGATCATCTCGCGCATCATCTGCTTCGCCAGGGCGAGCAGCTTCGGGTCCGCCATCTGCTTTCCGGTCATCTGCCAGATGGGAATCTCGGGGATCAGCAGAACGCCGTTTCGATCGGCAAAATCCAACACAATGGGATTCTGCGGATAGTGCACGGGCCGCGTGATGGTGACTTCGAGCGACTTCATGTCGCGCCAGTCATGCAAGATGGTGCCGCGCGTTTCGGCCAGCCCCTCCCAGGGCGACTCCTCGTGCCGGGTCATGCCAGTCAGCCGCACGCGTTCCCCATTGATCAGCAGGTGGCGGTCGCGCAGCTCAATGGTGCGCACGCCGAAGGTGTCCGCGTGCGCATCGAGCGGCCGGCCCTGTCCGTCGACTACTGTCACGCGCATCTCATACACATTCGGATGGTCGATGCTCCACAGCCGGGCCGCCGCCAGACGCAGCCTCAGCAGAGCATCGCTCTTTCCGGGAGCGAGTTCGATCTCGCCCGATTCGTAGGTGTCGGCCACGGACCCGTCCAGAGCCAGCGCCACAGCCCTCAGGCGAACGCGCCGAGGCCGGCTGGCGGCGTTCTCCAGATACACGCGGTCGGAGACCATCGCCGTTCCAGCCTCCACCTCGCTGCGGATCTGCTGGCGGCGGACCAGCACCTCGTCGCTCACCGAGATCCAGACATCGCGCACGATGCCGCCGTAGTGCCACCAGTCATACCAGATGTTCGGCACCTGGCGCATTGCCCAGCCGGGAATCGTGGCCAGGCCAGGACGATTGTCGATCTCTACCGCCAGGAAGTTGCCCTCGCGCGCCTGCGGCGTGATGTCGAAGAAATACTCGGTATGGCCGCCTTCGTGCGACCCCAGTTCCGCGCCGTTCAGCCACACGCGGGCTTTGTAGAAGGTAGCGCCGAAGTGGATTTCGAGGTGCTGGAGGAGCACGGTTTTCGGAAGGTCGAACCGCTTGAAGTACCAGGCGACCCCTTCGTAATCGTCGTGAGCGCCGATATTCCAGGTGTGCGGGACCGAGACGGCCTCCGTCCCGGCGGGCAGAGTTCGCGTCCACGCCGCCTTCTCGCCTTCTTGTTTCGGATCGGTCCGGAACCGCCAATCGTCGTTCAGGCCGATGCGCGTGGACGCCTGAGCGAGCGCGCACGAGCCCAGGCACAACAAAAACGCAAGCGTCCTCATGGTTGCGCGGTGGGTGCGGCCGCGGCCGCGGGTGAGGCGGCGGGTTGCGCTGGTTCCGGCTGAACCGCGACCGAATACTTTGCGCTTTGTTCGGCCGAATCCTCGCCCTGCACCGCGGTGACTTTCAGCTCGTAGTTGCCCGGCTTAACCGGCGCCCCGCCGATCACAACCGGGATGGCGCCGGAGGCGTCCGGAGCGGACAGGTCGGCCTCCTGCTCCGCGATCACCTGACCGTCGAGCGTCACCTGGATCTGAACCGCCGGCTTCTGCGCGTTCGCCTTGTCGGGATAGACCACGAAGTAGAGATAGGGCTGGGCCGTGGGGGCCAGAGTCGCGGCCATGTCCGGGACCACGCGCCGGCCTTGAAACTGGAATGGATCGGTCGGATCGCCCTGCCCCACTACCGACTCGAGCTGCTTCACCACCACGACGCTGCTCAGGCTGAGCCCCTTCCGTTCGGGGTTCTCCACGGCGATGACCGCCGTAGTCGAATGACGCGCCTCCACGTCCACCACCACGGTCTCTACGGTGTAGCGTCCCGCCGGCAGGCTGAGCGGGTGCGAGTACGAAATCGGCTGTCCCTGCACCTCCGCCAGATTCGCGTCCGGGATGTCGTAAGCGAAATCCTGGCTGAACTTGTCCACCACCTGCCCGTCTCCATCCTTCACCAATCCGAATAGCGCCACATGCAGCCGGTGCTTCTGCTGCGCCGGAATCGGGGTGGCCGTCAGGTTGGAAACCGGCACCTCGTATGCGACACCGATCTGCGAATTCTGCGCCTGGGGCCGGAACTGAAAGGCGCCCGACCGGAAGTCGAAGGCGTGCGGCGGCGGGTTGGTGCTCAACGTCATCAGCGCGGCCACCTCGAAAGGCTTCAGGGGGGCGCCCTTAAGTTCCGGCATGGCGAAGTAGCCGGCGCGGCTTTCGACCTTCCAGTCCGCGCGTGCCAGTTTGATCTCGATCTTCCGCAGCCGGCCGTCGTATTTGGCCGAGAGGGGATGATAGGTCGCCTCGTAGTGCGTATCCACGTCGTCCACGACGCGCTGGAACGGCTTACGCAGATCGTTGGTGTTGGCGATCAGGAACCCGCCCGTCCCCTCGGACAACGCGCGCAGACCGGCCTGGGGATCGGAGGTGCGAACCGCGGCGACCGTCTCGTCTTCCTGCCGCATCTTCGCCATCTCCACCCCCGCGGCGCCCGTCGACGCGTACGCGGTGCCCGACTGGCCCGGCACAGCGCGACCGCTGCCCGCGCCGCCACCCGACTGCTGCTGGCTCAGGGAGGCGCTATGGCTCAGCGCCGTGTTGCCCGCCTGCGCCGATGAATTCTCGCCCAGACCGTGAGCGTCAATTCCGTAAAACGTGACGTTCGCCTTGTTGGCTGCGGTGACGATCTTCTGGAAACGGTCGGGATCTCCGGTGGTGGTCAGACCCGGGCTGAACAGCATCACGGTCTTGCGGCCCGGCAGCGTTTGAAACTGCTTGATCATGGTGATCACCTGGTCCGCCTGACGCGCGGCTTCGATGCCGCCGAATTGCCGTTTATCGGACGCCGCCTCGCCGCGGGCTACGTCCGCCGCCATCGTCGTCTCCACCGAGACATCCCCGATGGCGGCGTTGTTGATCTCGCCTCCGCTGACATGAACGCCGCCCTCGTCGGCGGTCACCACCATCGGATTTGCGCTCAGGACCAGGCTGGCCGCACTGTTGAAGGCCATGTTCGTCCCCGTGAACGCGTTCTTGGAGGCCTGGAGCAACGCCTCGCGATTGGTCGTGAACGGCTGCAGCACCGTCAGCCGCGAGCTGAGGTTGAAGATTCCAACCCATGAGTCCTGCGGCAAGTCGCTCTTGAGAAATTCCTTTACGCCGTCGACGGCCCATTTCTTCGAGTTCGGATCCAGGTTCTGGAAGACGATGCACACCACATTCAGCGACCGCAGCGGCAACGACATGGCCTTCGGCTTGGCCGCCGCGGGTGCGACGGACGCTCCGGGCGCGGCTGGTGCCGGCGCGGCGATCGGGGCCAGGCGCTGTGTGCCCGGGCCCGTCACCAGGCGGAAATCCACGACCGGCTGTAGGACGCCGTCCTCGTACACCTGAATGTCCCCGGGCTTCAGGTTCTTCACCACCTTGCCCTTCTTGTCGCGCACGACCAGATCGAGCGACACCTCGCTGACCGTGGTGCGGATGGTGGTCCCGGATTCGATCGGAGCCGTGCTCTGCGGAGCCGTGTCCTGGGCTGCGGCCGCTCCGGCCACGACCCAGCAGGAAGCGCAAAGAACCGCGAAACGAGTGCTCTTCTTCATATCGCTTACTCCTCGCTCAGTTGTGACCGCCGGCGGCTTCGCCCATGTACTTGATACCCGAAGTGGTCGTGTATTTGCGGTAGTTCTGGAACGCCCGATCGCATTTCATGGGCTGGCGCGAATTCGTGCCCAGGTACAGCCAGGTCGCGTGCTGCGGCACCAGATACCGCTTGCCGCCAATCCGGACGAAATCGTAATCGACGGCGATGGCCGATTGCTGGATCGGAAAGTTCTTCGGCAGATCCACGGCCTCCACCACCACCCGCCGGATCGCCATGCTGCTGGCGTCGATCAGGACCGTCCCCCGGTAGGCCGTCAGAATCGAAGATTGCATGTCGCCGAGCGACAGTGTGTAGCCGGAGTTCTTGCGCTCCACCTGGTATTCGAAAACGTGAACCCGGACGCCCTTCACTTCAGCCAGGCCCTTCCATTCGATCCGGGCGGCGTGATCTACGTTGAAAACCAGGCTCAGCACTCCTCCCAGCTCGCCGACAAGGTCCAGTTTCTTCATGATAGAGGGCACGTTGGCCACCTGCCGGTTGGTCAGCACCTGGGTCTTTTCCTCGCCTTCGACATACTGCAGCAGGTCGGTCGAGGACACCGCCGGCGCCCACTCCGCGTCTTTCCGCTTCGAGAACTTGGTGGTGGTCCGGGTGCAAACGAAATCCGGAAGAGCGCTGCGGTAGTCGGCGGCCCGCTCCCTGACGGCGGCCAGAATGCGCTTCAACTCCGCATCTTCCGGTTTGGTGACGCCTTCGATCAGCTTCACATCCAGCATCGCGGCGATGCCCTCGGCCGCCGTGCCGGCCTTCATGCTGTCGGTTGGCAGCGCGGAGATCACCGGAGCAGGCGGGGTCACGACTTCGAAATTGAGCTTCCGCTCCTGCGTTGCTTTGCCCTGAGTGAGGCGCACCAGCAGTTGATAGTGCCCCGGCTCGAGCAGGCTCCGCTTGAGGGTGGCGGTGACCGGAATGGGGCCGCCCGGGCGGCGCTCGAGCGCCTTGATTGCCGGCCGCTCCACCAGTTTCCCGTCCCGCTGGACTTCCACCACCACGCGCGGAGCCACCGTTGTCTTGGAATCGGGCGAGACCAGCATAAACGCCTGCACGTCACGGTCGGCTCCCCTCCAGACCGGAATCAAGAGCGGCACCACGCGGCCGTCCTGATAGCGGAGCGGATCGTCCGGGTCGGGCGCCGACCACAGGGGCTCCAACGTCCGCACCAGGAACAGGTCGCAGACTTCCAGGTCCGGCGTCACCGACATCGAAAAGGAAGCGACCTTCGAGCTGGCCTTGTTCGCCTGCCGGTCTAGCACCGCGGCTTCCAGGCGGTACGCTCCGGGCGGCAGCGTGAAACTCCGGTCAAGCGTGAAGACGCTGTTCCCCGCCGATTCGAGGCCCTCGCTCGCCATCTGATCCGGAACGTCCTGGCTGAACTCCTCCAGAACCTGGCCGCCCGCGTCCTTGATCATCGCCAGCACCGAAAAGTGAAGATCGCACAGCCCCAGGGCCGGGTCCGTCTTGCAGTAGATCCCGCTCAGCGGGAGTTCGAGCACTGCCTCGCCGCGGGCTTTTCCCTGCGACTGTCCGAGATGCAGGATATCGATCCGGAAGGGGATGGTCTCGGCCCGGTCCGTCCCGCTCAGCACCTTGCGCAGCGGAACTTCGTACGGCGCCGTATCCGGTCCCGCTTCCGCCGGCAGAGCGAAGTATCCGCTGCGGGATTGGAGCCGCGTTTGCGGCCGGCTCACTCGCACCGACACAGGGCGGAACTGGCCGTTCTGCTCGTGCGAAGGCGCGCCGTAGGCCACCTCGTAATAGCTCGTGAGGTCGTCGACGATCTTTCCAACCGACGGGGCGAGATCGCCCGATCGTCGTATGTAGATCCCGCCTGTCGACTCGGCCAGATCCTTGAGCGGAAGCCGCGGGCCTGTGTCCGCGTCCAACTGGATGAAAGTGAACTGGGCGGCAGTGGCTGCCGGCTTCGCCTCCGGTGCCTTGGCGCTTGCCTGGCCATCGTTCGCCGGCGCGCTCGAATCGAGAATGGAGGAGGCTCTCCTCTCGGCGGCTTCGCTGAGACCGCCCACATTGACCGTGTAGAGGATCACGCCGGCCCGGTTCGCGCTGCCGATTGCGGAGCGCAGTTGCTCGGACGGGCATGCCTCCACCTGCACGCTGTCGGAGAAATATACGATGGCTTTGCGCCCAGGCAGACCCGCCTGCTGCCGCGTCAGGGCGACCAGGGCGGCAACCGGAGGCCGCAGCCTCTCGTCGCGCTGGATACGCTCCCACCTCTGCAGCGTGCGCCGCCCGTTCATCGCCAGCGGATCCCCTGCCGTCTGAGAACCTGCCGCCTGAGAACCGGAGGAAGGATTCCGGGGCGGGCCCGTGGCCGTCTCGATGGCCTTCGCTAGCAGAGCACCGTCCTTGGTGAAGCCCTGCACCAGTTCCAGCCGGTCGCTGATCCTCCAGACGGAAAACGAAGCCCCGGTGCCGATCAGCGAGTTCAACGTCCCGGTGGCCGCTTTTCGCGCCGCGGGCGCCGCATAGGTATCGAGCCCGTCGAAAATGAAGGACACCAGGCGCGGTGCGCCGCTTCCTCCGCCGTTCACCCACTGCAACCGCGCGATCTTCACGGGAGCGCCGCCGTCGGTGATCTTGAGCTCCTCCGGACGCAGGTCGCGCACGGGCCGGCTGTGGCTGTCCCGAGCGACGAAGTCCAGAACCACCTCTCCAGCGCCGCTCACCGACCCGGCCGGCGGCTCCGGTTTGACGGGCACTGCCGGAGACTGCGCGACCGCGGTAACCGCAACCAGAACGAGCAAAAAGGGAAGCACTAGTAGATGGCGCATTAAGGACCCTGAAAAGTTACAATCCAGCGCTTTATTCTAGTCCTTGCCGGCGCCAATGTCACCCAACCCGGCCAGCAGTACTGCACCGCGCGCGTAAGCAAGCGGACGTCCGCTCCCTCACGGTCGCGGTTCGGTACCAACCGAGTACTTTAGACTCCGCGCCAGCCCCGTGTCGCCCTGAATGGCCGTGATCCTGAGCTCGCAGTTGCCCGGTTTCGCCGCGGACTCGATCAGCATCGGGATCGCTCCGTTCGCGTCGGGAGCCGGCAGATCCGACACCTGCCTCTCCAGCACCTGGCCGTTCAGCAGGAATTGCACCACCATGCGCGGCTGCTCCCGGCTGGCCTTGTCCGGGTAGACCACAAAGTACACGTACGGCTTCGCGTTCGCAGCGAGTGTCGCCTCCAGCTCCGGCGTCACCCGATTGTTCCCGACGCGGAAAGGATCGGCCGCGTCCGGCTGACCGGCCGCAGGCTCCATTTGCCTCACCAGCATCACGCTGCTCAGCCCGATCCCTTTGCTCTCGGGATTGTCGAACTCTACCCGTTTGGCGGCCTCGCGGTTGCCCTCGCGGTCGAGCACGGCCGTGTCCAGCGTGTAGCGCCCCGGAGGAAGGCTGACCAGGTGCGTATAGGGAATGGAAAGCGCCTCGAGCGCCGCCAGTTTGTCGTCTGGAATCTCGTACGGGGCGTCCTGGCTGAACTTGTCGACTACCTGTCCAGTGGAATCCTTCACCAGCCCGACCAGCGAGAGATGCAGCCGGTGCCTCTTCTGCTCGGGCTCCGGGGTTGACGTCAGCACCGAGACCGGGACCTCGTAGGTCAAGGCAACCTGCGCTGCCCCGCCCTGCCCCCGGAATTGCAGCGCTGCCGACCGAAAATCGAAGGCGTGCGGCCGCGGCTGTCGATCCAGGGCCAGCAGGCCGAGAACGTCGTAAGACGTCAGCGGCGCGGAGCCCTTGATTTCCGGCAGGGCGAAATACCCGGGACGGCTCTCCACCGTCAGGTCGGCCCGCGCCAGCTTTACCTCGATCTTGCGCAGGCGGCCGTCATACTTGTCCGACGCGGGTTGATACGCCGCCTCGTAATGCGCGTCGATTTCCTCTACCACGTGCTGGAACGGTTTCTTGAGGTCGTTGGTGCTACCGATCAGGAACCCGCCCGTACCTTCCGCCAGCGCGCGCAGGCTGGCCTGCGTGTCCGTGGTGCGCACGGCGTTGAGCAGGTAGTCGTCCTGCCGCATCTTCTCCATCGAGATGGCGGCGCCGTTATTCAGGTTGCCCTGCGACCGGCTCAGGGACGCTACGTGGTTCACGGCCGCGTTGGTAGCCAGCACGTTGGAGTTCTGGCTGAGACCGGTGACGTCGATGGCGAAAAAGCTGACGTCGGCGCTGTGGGCCCGCTTGAGAACGGCCTCGAAGCGGTCGGCATCGCCCGTAGTCGCCAGGCCCGGGCTGAACAACAGCACCGTCTTGCGGCCCGGCAGCTTGGAAAGCTGCTCGATGGTCATCACGATCGAGTCCGTTTCGCGCATTCCTTCAATGTGGCCGAACTGCCGCCTCTGGCTGGCCGCGTCCCCGCGCCTCATGTTGGCGCCCATGGAGGTCGCCACATCCGCGCCGTATATCCCGTTGGGATTAAGTTCGCCCCCGGTGACGGTCAAGTCCGTACTCACCGTGCTCCCGGGACCACCGCTGCCGCTTTCCGACACGCTCACCATGATCGGTTCGGCGCTCAGAACGGCCTGGGCGGCGCTCATGAAGTCCAAACCATTCCCGGTGGTAACGTTCTTGATGGCGTCGATCATCTCCTGGCGGTTGGTGGTGAAGGGATGCAGGGGGATCAACCGGTCGCTCAGGCCAAAGACCCCGACCCAGGTGCCGGGCTGGAGGTCATCCTTCAGGAATTCCTCCGAGGCATCGATGGCGTACTGCCGGGTGTAGGGGTCCAGATTGTGGAAGACCAGGCAGACCACGTTGAGCGCGCGCAGCGAGCGGCCCGGGGGAACCGCGCTTCGATCGGGGACCGTCGCATCGTGGGCCGCCGCGGGCGCATCCGGCTTGGCTTCGGCCGCCCGCGGTTCTTCCGCGGCGCGTGACCCCGTCTCCAGCCGGAAACTGAGGATCTCCCTGCGGACCCCGTCCTCGTAAATCTCCACGTCGCCGGGCTTCAGGTTTCTGACCAGGCGCCCGTGCTTGTCGCGCACCACCAGGTCGAGCAGCACCTCGTTCACGGTGGTCTTGATGGTGATGCCGGGCTCGGGCGGCGCGGGGGCATTCTGTCCCAGCAACAGGGTGCTTAGGATCAGCCCTATCGCAATCGCCGCCGCCCCTCGCCTCAATTCGCTACCACTTTGTACTTCACGCTTCGCTCCAGCGTTTCCCTGCCCTGCGTCGCAATGATCTTCATCTCGCAGTCGCCGGCCTTGGCTACCGTGCCGAACAGCCGCGGCACCGCACCCGCCGCGTCGGCCGCCGGCAGATCCTCCGCGCGCCTGGCCACCACCTGCCCGTCGACCAGGAACTGGATCTCAATGCGCGCGTGTTCGGAGATCGACTTATCCGGATAGACTACGAAGTAGACGTACGGTTTCGCGCCCGCGGTCAGCGTCGTCGCCAGTTCCGGCGTGACCCGCTTGCTCCCCACCCGGAACGGATCGATCCCATCCGCCTTCCCGGTCGCCGCGTCCACCTGCTTCACCAGCAGCACGCTGCTCATCCCCATCCCCTTGCCCGCGGGGTTGTCAATCTCTACCGTACTGGTCGAGGCCTTGCTGCCCTCCCGGTCGAGCACCGCGGTCTCTATGCTGTAGTGCCCCGCCGGAAGGTCGAGCAGGTGTGCGTACGGAATCGTGGCCGTCGCCAGCGACGCCAGTTTGTCGTCCGGAACCTCGAACGGCGCATCCTGGCTGAATTTGTCCACCACCTGCCCGCTCGAATCCTTCACCAACGCGAACAAGGACATGTGCACGTGGTGCTTCTTCACTTGCGGCTCGGGCGTTGTCGCCAGGGCGGACACCGGCACCTCGTAGGTCACCGCGTATTGCGAAGCCGCGCCTTCCGGGCGGAACTGAAACGCCGCCGAACGGAAATCGAACGCGTGCGGCCGCGGCTGGGCATTCAGCATCATGAGTCCCGCCACATCGACAGGCGTCATAACGGGTGAGTCCGGTATGTCGGGCAGGGCAAAATAGCCCATCCGGGTTTCGACGGTCAAATCCGCCCGCGCCAGCTTCACTTCGATCTTCCGCAGACGCCCATCGTACTGTTCGGAATTGGGATGATACGCCGCCTCGTAATGCGCGCCCACGTCTTCCAGAAGCTTCTGAAATGGCTTCCGAAAGTCGTTCGTGTTCCCGATCAGGAAGCCGCCCGTGCCTTCGGCAAGCGCCCGCAGGCTCGCCTGTGTGTCCGAGGTGCGCACAGCGCTGTGCAGGTAGTCGTCCTGCCGCGACATTTCCGCTTCCGCGCCGACCGCACCGGTGGTGCCGACCGCAAGACCTTTGGATTGCTGCGCGCTCACAGACGCTACGTGTGACAGAGCCTGATTCCCGGCCTGGAGGTTGGAGTTCTCGCTGAGACCGTTTGTGTCCAGGGCGTAGACCGTCATGTTTGCTTTGTTGGCGCCGACCAGAATCGGCTTGAAGAGGTCGGGATCGCCGGTAGTCGCCAGGCCCGGGCTGAGCATCAAGACCGTCTTGTGGCCCGGCAGCGCTCCCAATTCCCGGATCATGGTCTTCATCTGATCCATCCCGCGCATTCCGTCGATCGTGCCAAAGGCCCGCTGCTGGTCCACCAGGTCCCCGCGCTGGGCGTCCGCGCCCAGACCGGTTTCCACGTCAACCCCGGCGTTGATGGCGGTATTGACTTTACCGACCTGCAGCGTCTCAGTTGCTCCTCCGGAATGTCCGCCCGGCGCGATGAATCCCTCGATCACGTCCAGGTTAGGAGTGCCGTTCAGAACCGCGTCCGCTACCCTGGCCATCTGGAACGTCGCGGCGCCTCCGGTGAAGTTCGTCGCAACCGCGCGCTGAATCTCAGCGCGATTGCTGGTGAACGGCTGGAGCACCGACAGCCGCGAGCCGAGATAGAAGACCCCGATCCAGGTGTCGGGCTGCATCTGTCCCTTGAGGAACTCCTGCACCGCCTCGAGCCTCAATTTCTTCATCGTCTGGTCGAGATTGTCCTGATTATGAAAAACAATGCAGATTAAATTTACTTTGCGCAGCGTCTGGGGCTGGGCGGGGGCAGCCACCGCCTTCGCCTGTGGCTTCTGGCGCTCCTGCACGGCGTAGCCTTCCGCCATCCGAAAACTAAGAATGTTCTGGGGGACGCCGTCTTCCAGGATCTGCACATCCCCTTGCTTGAGGTTCTTGACTATCTTGCGGTGTTTATCGCGAACGACGAAATCGAGAAGCACCTCGTTCGCCGTGGCATGAATGGTCGCACCGGATTGGGCCGGCGCCGGAGCCTGAGCTCTGGCCGGAGTGCCGAACTGCGTGCAAAACAGCAACGCAGCGGCCGGAATCAACAGCTTCTGCATGGGCTCATTCTAACGCTTCCACGCACTTTCCGCACCCGCGCGCCCCGACACCGGACGCCCGTTACCAAGCCGCGACCGTTCGTTACCGAGCCGCGACCGCAGGGAGCGGACCAACAGCGCCACGGGCTCGCCCTTGCCTTACATCCTCGTCCTTCGATTCTCTCGCGTACGAGCCTCGGCTTTTAGAAGGGCTTTGAGTCGACGCACGGTCCGCTCCCTACGGTCGCGGCTCGGTAACGAGCACATAGGCCCAAGTCGCGCGCGCTATATTCAGAAGGAATGCGTCGTCGAGTCCTGCTATTCTGCGTTCCGGTTCTGGCTCTCGCGGCAGGCGCGGCGCTAGGGCCGATCGCCTTCGAGGAGATCGCCGACCGCGCCGGCATCCACTTCATCGCCAATAGCTGCCCGACGGCTCTCAAACACCAGCCGGAAACCATGGTCGCCGGCGTGGCGCTGTTCGATTACGACGGCGACGGCTACCTGGACGTCTATCTGGTCAACGGCGCCGACATGCCCTCCCTCGTAAAGGTCGACGACCGCTACAAGAACCGCCTTTTCCACAACAACCACAACCTCACCTTCACGGACGTGACCGACCAGGCCGGCCTCGGCGGAGCGGGTTTCGGTATGGGCGTAGGTGTCGGGGACTACGACAACGACGGACGGCCCGATCTCTACATCGCAAACGTCAACGGCAACCAGTTGTTTCATAACAACGGCGACGGCACCTTCACGGACGTGACCGCCAAGGCGGGAGTGGCCGGCGGGACCTATCACGGCCGGAAGATGTGGTCCGCCTCGGCGGCCTGGGTGGATTACAACAACGACGGCCTCCTCGACCTGTTCGTCGCCAACTACTGCTCCTGGGACCCGGCGACCGAGGTGCCCTGTATCATCAGCGGCCACCGGGTCTCCTGCAACCCACGCAACTACAAGCCGCTCCCCAACACCCTCTACCGCAATAACGGAGACGGCACCTTCACCGACGTTTCCGTCGAGACCGGCATCGCCGCGCACCTCGGGCGCGGCATGGGCGTGGCCGTGGCCGACTACGACGGCGATGGCTTCCCGGACATCTTCGTCGCCAACGACGACATGCCCAACCAGCTCTTCCACAACCTCGGCGGGAAGCGCTTCGAAGAGGTCGCCCTCGACGCCGGCGTGGCTCTGGCCGAGGGCGGCAACGTCATCTCGGGAATGGGCGCGGACTTCCGCGACCTGTTCAACCGCGGCCTGCCGGACATCTGGACCACCGCCATAGAAAAACAGACCTTCCCGCTGTTCCGCAACCTGGGACATGGGTTGTTCGCCGAAGCCACCGCGACCGCCGGCCTCGGCCTCGACACGGCCGAAATGTCGGGCTGGTCCAACGGCGCCTTCGACTTCGATAACGACGGCTGGAAGGACTTGTTTGCGTCCCGCTCCAATTCGGTGGACAACATCGCCCTGTTTGCCCCGCGCCAGTACGAGGAGCCGAACGCGGTCTTTCGCAATCTCGGAAACGGGAAGTTCCAGAACGTCAGCTCAACCGCCGGCGCTAGCTTCCAGATTCCGGCCGCGCACAGGGGCGTCGCTTTCGGCGACCTGGACAACGATGGGCGCATCGACGCCGTAGTGTCGGTGCTCAATGGCCCGGCGGAAGTCTTTCACAACATCACGCAAAACGGCAACCACTGGATGCTCCTCAAGCTGACCGGAACGAAAAGCAATCGCATGGGGATGGGCGCGAAGATCCGGCTCACGGCGGCGGACGGTTCCGTCCAGTACAACCACGTCACGGTCAGCACGGGCTATGCGTGCTCCAGCGATTCGCGCGTGCACTTCGGTCTGGGTTCTTCCTCGTCCGCCCGCGAGATCCAAATCGTCTGGCCCAGCGGAATCCGTCAGACGTTGCGGGACGTCGCCGCCGACCGCGTCATTCCCATCACCGAGCCGCGCCCGTAGCGGCTCCCTGGCCCGGAAGGCTGAGCGGATCCTCCTGCGATTTCAAGCGCAGGAATTCGGCCTTTTCCTTGTCGGCAGCCGTCTTGCGTCCCGCCTGGCGGTAGGCCTTCTCCAGATAGAAATGCAATTGCGAATTCGCCGGCTGGAGTCTGACCGCGGCCTCCAGTTCCGGAACCGCCTTCTCAGGCTGCCCCATGGCCAAGAGCGAATGCCCCATTTCGGCGTGACAAACCCAACGGTGCCTCTCCGGCGCCACTTTCTCGGCCCGCTCGACCAGTTGGAGCGCCGCTTCCGGCGCGCCCCGTCTGGTCTCGAGAAACGCGGCCGCCAGCAGCGACGGCCAGTGCACGGGATTGGCCTTCAGTTCTTCCCGGAACTCTTCCAGAGCGCCGCGCTGGTCGGCCTCCATCAGGAACAGTCCGTGAGCGTAGTGCACGCCCGGCGAGTGGGGGTACTTCTCCAGCAGTTCGGCGTACCGGGCCTTGGCATCGTCGGGGCGCTTACTCAAAGTGGCCCAGAACGCCTGGCCCGCCAGTTCGACCACGGCTTGTTGCGCCGCCGGAATCTCGGAGGGCAGCCGCGGGAGCGCCAGCGCGTAGAGACCGGCAGCCTGAATCACCGGCGTGGGGGTCTCCGGAAGCTGGGCCAGCGGCTCCAACTGCGCGAGCGCCTCGTCATAAGCTGTGCGGCGGATCAGAATGAGGGCAGCGCGGACCCGGACCGCGGTCTCGAACTCGCGGTTGTTACCGATTCCGAGCGCCTCGCCCTTCCCGATATCGGCGAGCGCCTGATCTTGATCGGCTTCTCCCAGCTCAGCCTCTGAGAGACCGAGGAAGGCCCAAGCAACGCCCTTGTCCGGAGCGAGCGCGATCCCCTTGTGGAATGCTTCCCGCGCCTCCTGGTAGCGCTTCAATTGATACAGGTCGCCCCCCAGGTAGAGCCACCCCTCCGCCCACGAAGGCCGAAGGGCGAGCGCCTGCCGAAACAGGGTCACCGCCTCGGCGGGATTGCTGTCCACCGCCGCCTGGGCGCGGCCGGCCAGATCCTCGAAACTCGCGGGAGCCTGCGCATTCGCCGCCAGCAGAAAGCAGGCGAACACGGCGGCCGCACTGGTGCGAGAGGTCACGTTAAGCTTGATTTTAGCCCGCCACGGGCTATGCTGGTGAGGATGCTAGTGCGCGTGTCGCTCCTGGCCGTTCTCGTTATGCGTGCCGTTCTGGCGCAGGACGCCAGCCCGGAACAGCTCTTCCGTGACGCCGTCGAAGCGCAAAAGCGCGGCGACGATGCCCTGGCTGTCACAAAGTACCAGGAACTGATCAAGCTTCGTCCGGACATCGTGGAGGCGCACGCCAATCTGGGCGCCGCGCTCTCGCACCTGCATCGCTTCGACGAAGCGATTGCGGAGTACGAACGCGCCCTCGCCATCGCTCCGGATCGCATCCAGATCCGGGCCAACCTGGCGCTAGCCTATTCCAAGGCAGGCCGGCTGGACCGGGCCGCCACCGAGTTCGAGGCTCTGCACAACCTCGCTCCGCAGGAGGAGCGCATGACCCTTCTGCTTGCGGACTGTTGGCTGCAGCAGGGGGAGAACCGCAAGGTGATCGCTCTGCTCGAACCGCTCGACGCGCAATATCGGGACGACCTCACGTTTTCCTACCTCTACGGCACGGCGCTCATGCGGGACAACCAGATGGACCGCGGCCAGCAGATCATGGACCGCATCCTGAGAAATGGCGATTCGGCTCAGGCCCGCGTCCTCATGGCCGGATCCCGGATGCGCAGGATGGACTGGCAGGGCGCCAAGGCGGACCTCGAACGGGCGATCGCGATCGACCCCACCCTTCCCGGAGTGCACTCCGTCTACGGTCTGGTGCTCGAAGAGGTCATGGATGCCAAGGCGAGCGCCCAGTATCAGAAGGAATTGGAGCTGAATCCGAACGATTTCGTGGCCAATCTACATCTCGGCGTCTATGCGCTCAACGAGAGCCGGCTCGATGCGGCTGAGGCGTTTCTGAACCATGCCCTGGTGATCCGGCCGGGAGACCCCGGCGCTCTGTTGCAGTTGGCCAGCCTGCGGTCCGCCCAGAACAGGCGCGATGAGGCCTGCCAGATCCTCGAAGGAATCACCAAGCGCTATCCGGATTTCCGCGAAGCGCACGTCGTACTGGCGAACCTCTACTACCGGCTGAAACGCAAGGCCGATGGCGACCGGGAACACGACCTCGCGCGGAAGCTGGGCGCCCAGGAAAGCGCGCACATCCACTGACGCCTACTGGGTCATCGCGGCCAGCACCTCGGCCAGCGGCACGGTTGCGAAACCCGAAGCATGGTCGGCCAGACCGTAGGGAATAATCAACTGGCCATTGAGCAGCAGAGCGCCGCAGGTATACACCACGTTCGGAACGTACCCTTCCCGCTCGCTCTCGTTCGGCTTCAACAGCGGCTCGGGGAGCCTCCCGATCACCTTGCAGGGATCCTCGCGATCGAGCAGGAACGCGCCCAGGCAGTATTCTCGCATGGGGCCGACGCCGTGGCTGAGGACCAGCCATCCGGCATCGGTCTCGATGGGAGACCCGCAATTCCCTAACTGAACCAACTCCCAAGGGAACCTGGGCTTGAGCAGCACCTTGCGCTCGTTCCAGAAGTGGACATTGTCGGAAAACATGATGTAGATGTTCTCGTTGTCCTGGCGAGAGAGCATGGCATACAGGCCGCCGATCTTCCGCGGGAAAATGGCCATGCCCTTGTTCTCCGCGGCCGGACCATTCAAGGTGATGAATCGAAAGTTGAGGAAGTCCGACGTCTCCACCAGTTCCGGCACCACCAGCCTGCCGTCGAACGCGGTGAAGGTCGCGTAGTACACCTGGGTGCCGTCGTCGTTGCGAAAACACACGAACCGGGCGTCTTCGATGCCGTTACGCTGGGACGGCGTGACCGGGAAGATGACGCGTTCGGATATTTCCTGTCCGGGGTCGAACTGAACTTCGTAGTTGGACCGCGCCAACATCCAGACTCCCTGTGAGGCGTTCTGGTCTTCCGGCGACATTCCATCCGGCAGGCGGAACTGCTCGGCCTTGAGGGCGGTGCGAAGCTCTTCCAGCGCGAATGCTTCCCCAAGTCTGTTCATGACCCGCCGCGTGAACTCGCCCGTCAATCCAAGTTCCGCCAGTTTCCGCCTGAACAGTTCCTTCTCATACTCGGGGTTTGGGATCTGCCGCGGCTCGCTGAGGAACCCCGTGGGAGTAAACACCTCGATCCGCAAATCGGGGTGGACGATCCCGGTCCGGAAAACGATGGAGGAAATGTGTCCCTCCCCGGTGGCTCGCAGGCTGAGGATGAACCGCAGAGCGCCGGGCTCCAGGCCGGTCTGGTCCGGGTGCGGAATCATGCAGGGGTTGAACAGGGCCGCGGATTCCAGGGAATACTCGGCCAGGAAGTAGGACCCGATCAGCAGCCGTCTTTGTTCAGACACATCCTGATCGGTCAGCATCAGCTCGCGGACTTCTTCGAACCGCTCGAGAAAGACCTTGCCTATTTGGTGGTGCCGCCGGGAAAACCCGGCGTAGACGTCCTCCAGCAGCGGCCCGACTTTGTCTTCCGGGAGGGCCATGATCCGCGCGATGATCCAGGCCATCCGCTCCGGGCCTCCTGGATTGAAGGGCCGCAGCAGCACGCGCGACTGATCTGGCTTGAGGATCGTGGACGATCGTTCGAGGTGAATGGACATAGGCTGGCGACTGCAAGAACTAGACGGGCTTTGGGGCGGTGGGACGTGACGATGCCCCCAAAACCCCTCCTCGTTGATTGTCGCCCATGCACCACTGTTTGTCTATAGGCGCAGTATAATAACGGGCCCTTAACACCCCTTGGCGACGCCGGCGCCCCCCGTGCACGCGTGTGCGACCTGACACGCGCGATTGGCGGAGCTCTTAGGCGCTGGACGCCGGAATGCTCTTCTCCGCCGCGATGCTGCTCACCAGTCCCGCCTGTCTCACTTTCGCCGCCATCGTTTTCCTCGCCTACTGGATGGTGTCGCGCTACCGGCTGGCCGGGCTGGGAGTGATTCTCGTCGCGAACTATTTCTTCTACGCCCGATGGGGCCTGATGTACCTCGCGCTGGTGCCCGCCGCCTCGTCGATCGATTTCGCATTGGGCGCCACGCTCGCGCGATACCTGCCTTTGGTTCACTCCGCCTGGAGCTGGACCCTGCCCCTCGGCTTATCGTTCTACGCCTTCCAGTCGATGACGTACACCATCGACATTTACCGCCGCATCGCCCAGCCGGCGCCCAGTGCAGGCAAGGGAGTCGCGAGGCTCGCGTGTGTTTGAAGGTAGTAGCGGCCGCACTGGGGACGGATCCACCGGATTACGACCGTCTGTTTCGGAGATCCTGCGGCATTAACCCGTGAACGAACATCGGCGACCGCCTTGCGCGCTGCCTCTTCTTGGCCCTTCGACTGCGATATGGCGCACGGAGCCGCATCCGGGTCCAACCGGGCGCGCCTTCGCGCCTCGTTCAACAGCTTCGTCTTCTGCTTTTTGCTGGCCCACCGCTCGCGTGATTGCATGTCCATTCTGCCAGAGCGTTCGGCAACGCTTCGGTCAGGTTCTTAGTTGGCTCAATAGGTGCCATTTTGGTCATGTTTTAGATGGCGCAATTCGCATTTTGTCTTGACGCCATCCCTTGCTATATGATTGTTTCTGATTTGTCAATAATTGCATCTTATCGCTGCCATCCGTGGAGGCTCCTGTGCTCATCGACTACCGCACCATCTGGATTGCGCTTCTCTTCCCTCTGCTCGCGGCCGCTCAGCAACCGGTCTCAGTCCCGGACGCGGTCATTGAAGACTTTTCCAACATACTCACCGTCACCGACTCCGGTTTCGACCAGTTCTCCGGCAACATGGGAGCAATCAACAAGAATAGCCTCCCCTACGGAGCCATCCTGATCGGGCGCACTTCCGGCCGCCCGGCGATGACGTTCCGTTGGAGTTTTTCCGGGCAACCCGACCTCGAAGCCTACAGTGGCGTCTTCTTCTCCTTGTTCGGCCTGACCGACACCATGGTCTCCTACGATCTCAAGACGGTCGCCGACGTAGCGTTTCCGGAGCACAGCCTCAATCTGAATCGGGTGGATGGCGCCCTGGCCGAGCCCGGCGGCCCGCGCAGCTATCTGACCGCCGGGGTCTCGCTGATCTACCAGGGCACGGCGCCCCTCGACCTCCGCCTGGAGCTGAAGGACTCCGCCGGCGGCGGCCGGTTCGCACGCTTCGCGTTGCTGCCTTCCGCCAACCGGCAGACGATTGTCTGGGACTTCCGCGCAAACTACGCGCCGATGGCACCGGACCTGGATCTTACCCAGGCCAAGGTCCTCAGCATCGTCGTGGAGCGGAACAACGAGGCCGACAACGTCCACAACCCCGACACCGGAACGCTGATCGTGGACCGGCTCTGGTTCACGCCGAACCAGGCGGCGACGGAGCCCACCAACCAAGCCGATCTGCTGGACCTCGCCGGCCGGCGGTCCTGCCAGTACTTCATCGACTGGTCGTCGCGCAAGACCGCCTCGTTCGGAATCCCGCAGGATCGCAGCACCTTCGCGGATCTGCTTACCGTGGGGGGCATCGGCTTCGCGCTGCCCTGCTACGCCATCGCGGCCGAACGCGGCTGGATCGCGCGCGACGATGCGGCCCAGCGCACCGTGTCGGTCTTGCGCGTAATTGCCGATCCCACGCTCTACTGCGCCAATCCCGTGGGATGCCTGGGATACCGCGGCTGGCTGTATCACTTCCTGGGCCCGGATGGCCGGCGCAAACAGAGCTACTACGACCCCCGGAACACGGTAGAGGTGTCGACCATTGACACGACTCTGGCCCTGGCGGGCACGCTGGCCGCGCAGTCGTATTTCAACACGGACACCGGCGTCGAACCCGAGATCCGGGCCCTGTCGCAGCAGTTCTACGACAACGTCGACTGGACCTTTATGATCGAGCCGAAATCCAATCGCTTTTATTATGGTTGGAAGCCGAACGAGGTTCGCGACAACACCCAAGCGGAGTTCCTCTGGCCGGATGCCGACGGCAAGGGCGACTACTCCAGCTTCGGTGGGCAGCCGCAGGTGATCGACTACTACACCGACGAGGGTTTGCTCATGACGCTGCTGGCCCTGGGCTCGACCCGGCAGCAGGTTCCGGCGGACGTCTACTGCGCGCCGCAGCAGGTGTGGCAGAACGGCCTGGTAAAAACCTGGCCGGGGTCCCTGTTTACCTTCTTCTTCGCGCGTGCGTTTTTCGCCACCGAGCAACTCGCCTTGCCGTCCTGCCCCGGTGAGCAACCCGTGGACTGGCTGGCGAACTCGCGCCTCGCCTTCCAGGATGCGATCCAGGCCACGGCGGCGTCTCCCGCTACTTGGGGAATCTCGGCGGCGGCCAGTCCTTCGGACGGCTACCAGTCCTACGGTCTACCCGCCCTGGCCGTCGCAACGGCCCCGGCGCAGGATGGCACGGTGACCTACTACGGCATGTCGAGCGCGGCGGCCTTCGGTGCCGATCTCGCAGCCGACGCCGCCCAGGCCTTGGGCACCGGTTGGACGCGCGGCCACTGGCACCACCGCTTTGGGCTGCCCGACGCCTTCAACGCCAACGCACTGCAGGCATTCCCCGCCGCGGCGACCGCGCGCGCGTGGGCCAAGGACGGCACTACCGATGGCACCATCGCGCAGCGCGGGAACGCATCGAAGGGAGAAACGGTTTGGTTGAAGGACGGGTTTTGGCTCACCGTTCCGATCTTGGTGGGAACGCCCGGTTTCTACCAGCTCACCTCCACCACTTCCAGTGACAACTCCGGTCTGCTTGCAACCGTGACCGTATCGGTGGATGGCATTCCGGTGGGCGCCTTTCAGCCCCCCGACACACGCCCAGCCGGCGGCGCTCCCGGTTCCGGTTGGAACCAGTTCGCGGATTCGACACTGCCGGGCCAAATCGACCTGTTGGCCGGCTCGCACGTCATCCGGTTCGATGTGGCGCCCGGAAACGACTACGGGATGGAGCTCGACCTCGTGCGCCTCGACCCGGTTGTGGGGACCGACGTCCGCCCCTGGGTCGACCGCGCCCTCTTCGCCATCGACCAGGGTCCGGCGGGGCTGCATCTCGAAAATGCGCGCTCGGGTCTGATCTGGGCGCTCATGAAGGCGAACCCCAACATCCAGCGGGCCGCGACAGTTCTGGGGCCGCCACCTCCGCCCGTCCTGACCTCTCCGGCGAACGGAACCACCGGCGCTCTGGTCGCACCGACTCTGGTTTGGGACTTTTCGGCCGGGGCCGCGTCCTATGACGTCTACTTCGGAACCTCGTCGACGCCGTCGTTGGTGACCAACACGACGGGAACCAGCTACACCCCCGGAGCGCTGACCTCGGGGGTAACTTATTACTGGCAGATCGTGGCCCGCAACATCTACGGTTCGAGCGGCTCCGGCCAACCCTGGTCCTTCACCACCGGCGTCCCGCCGACCGGGTCGCGGTTCGTCGCGGTCAGCCCGTGCCGCATCGCCGACACGCGCAATCCACCCGGGCCCTTCGGCCGGCCTGCCCTGGTAGCCGGCTCCACTCGCTCGTTCCCGATTCCTCAGAGCGGATGCGGCATCCCGGCCACCGCCCTGGCCTATTCGCTCAACCTCACCGTCGTGCCCGCGGGGCCGCTCAACTACGTAACCCTGTGGCCCTCCGGCCAGCCCCAGCCTTTGGTCTCCACCTTGAATTCGTTCAGCGGGAACGTAGTGGCCAATGCGGCCGTCGTCCCGGCCGGCTCGGGCGGAGCGGTGAGCGTGTTTGCCAGCGACCAGACCGACGTAATCCTCGACATCGACGGCTACTTCACTTCGGCCGGCAGCCCGCCTTCGTATTCGTTCTATGCCGCCGCGCCATGCCGCGTCGCCGACACACGAAATCCCACCGGCCAGTTCGGCGGACCTTCCCTGTTCGCCGGCCAGGCCAGGGACTTCCCCGTTCCTTCCGGTCCCTGTGGGATTCCGGCCACGGCGTCCGCCTACTCGCTCAACGTCACGGCCGTGCCCGACACGGCCTTTCTCGGTTACCTGACAACCTGGCCGACGGGATCGTCTCGCCCACTCGTCTCTACGCTGAATTCCTGGACCGGCAGGGTGGTCGCGAACGCCGCCCTCGTCCCGGCGGGCAGCAACGGATCGATTTCGGTGTTTGTCACCGACCCGGCCGACGTGTTCCTGGACATCGATGGCTACTTCGGCCAGCCTGGAGCGGCAGGCGCGCTATCGTTCTACCCGGTGCCGCCGTGCCGGGTCGCGGACACGCGGAATGACTGGGCTCCGCTCGGCGGCCCGGAGATGGACGGCGGGACGACGCGCGCGTTTGCGATCCCGGCCAGCGGCTGTGCCGTTCCGTCTACTGCGGTGGCGTATTCGCTCAACGTCACGGTGGTGCCCGACGGGCCGCTATCTTACCTGACGGCCTGGCCCACCGGCTCCGCGCAGCCGTTCGTTTCCACGTTGAACTCCTTTGACGGCTCGGTGGTGGCGAACGCAGCCATCGTTCCGGCGGGAACCAGCGGGGCGATCAGCATCTACGTGACCGGCCCAACGCACGTAATCCTGGATATCAACGGGTACTTCGCGCCGTAAGGCCAGTTCCCCGGAACAGCCCGTGGCAGACGGAACCGGGGGAGAAGCCGCGTTGGAGAGCTTAAAACGAGCCTATCTGCTGTATACTTGTAGGCGCACGGAAGGGAATCAGGACTGGGCTGCGGGGGGCTGAACTCATGGGCTGGAGGGTCCCACACGCAGTAGTTCATCAAAGGTGTTTGGTTCACGCCGGAGGACCGCCATGAATCGAATTCTGTTGGCTGCGGTTTTTTCCACGCTCAACTTCAGCGTGGCGTTCGGGGCCGAACTGGTACTCGGGGACGCGCAACGCGGCGCCGAGCTACTGCGTACCGAGAAATGCGTGTCCTGCCATAGTGTACGCGGCGAGGGCGGAAACGCCGCCCCGGACCTCGGAAGAATGATTGGACACGACTACACCCCCTCCTGGATGGCCAGCGTCATGTGGAACCACGCCCCGGCTATGTGGGCCCTCATGGCGAAGCAAGGGATCCCGAAGCCGCAGTTGACCGAGGCGCAGGCGGCCGACCTGTTCGCCTATTTTCAGTCGGTCCGCTATTTCGAACGGCCCGGTGATGCCGCCCGCGGCAAGCAGGTCTTCGCCTCAAAGCACTGCGCCGACTGCCACGCGATTTCGGACCCAGTTACCGGCGGCGGGCCGCCCCTGGCGTCCTGGCACTCGCTGGCCGCGCCCATTGCCCTCGCCCAGCAGATGTGGAACCACGCTTCTCAAATGCAGGCAGCCATGACCGCGCGGCACCTAAGCTGGCCGGAGCTTACCGGTCAGGAACTCACCGACCTGCTTGTGTACGTACAAAATCTCCCGCAGACGCGAGGCCGCGTGGCCGAGTTTTCGCTCGGTCCTGCTGGAAACGGAGAGGCGCTTTTCAAGCAGAAGGGATGCGTCGGCTGCCACGTCGGCAGCCTCGCCATCGAGAAGCATCCCACCAACGGCACTCTGACCGATTTCGCGGTGGCCATGTGGGATCACGCTCCGAAGATGCTGGAATACCGCCGTAAGACGGGAATCTCCCCTCCTCCGCTGGAGCAGGACGAAATGCGCCAGATCCTGGCCTACCTGTGGTACAAACAGGTCTTTGCCGAGGCCGGCAGCCCGGAGCATGGACGCAAGGTGTTTGAGAAGAAGAACTGCGTGGTCTGCCACAACGATCCTTCCAGCGGCGCCCCCGACCTGAAAAAGGCTCTGTCCGCGCGCGGCGCTCCCTTGCGCCCCTTCTCCATGGCTTCGGTGTTGTGGCTGCACGGCCCGGCCATGCTGGAGAAGATGAAGCAAACCAATCGGCCGTGGCCCGTGTTCTCCAAGTCGGAGATGGTGGACCTGACCGCATATCTGAACAGCCCCGAGTTCCTGGGCTCCAAGTAGACCGGGATGAACGTTGCGCTCTGGGTTTCGGCCACAGCCGCTCTGGCGCTAGGTTTCCTGCTCGCACTCGCACTGCCGCTTTTCCGGCGCCGTGAGCGCCGCCTGCTCCTTCAACTGAACAATGCCCGGGAAGAAACCGAGCGGCTGAAGCTCCAATTCGAGACCATCCGCGCCCGTGCGGCGCAGTTGCACGAACAGTTGTCGGCCGCGGACCGCCAGGCGCGCCTTTCGAATCAGCTCACCACCCTGGGCCAGTTCACGGCCGGGTTCTTGCACGAGTTCAACAATCCCCTGGCGATCGTGGCAGGGCGCATTGAAGTGCTGCTCGAGGAACGTAAGGAAGACGCCAGCCTGTGCGCGGACCTGCAACACATGCTGAAAGAGACGCGCTACATGGGCAACGTGGCACGGACCCTGCTCCAGGCGCTGCGCCACGAGCGCGGAGAGGAGGCCTTCACGGCCCCGGTCCCCGCCGAAGTCCTCCGGGACGCGGTAGCCGCCTTGGGGCCCTCCGCGGAGAAACAGCGCGCGCGGATCATCGTCGAGGCGCCCGAGGTTCCGCCCGTCGACCTTCCGGACCACGTGGTCGGCGAGGTGGTCCGTGGATTGATCTCCAACGCGCTCGCGGCGCTCCAGGGCCGCGAGGATGGCGCCATCTGGCTGCGGCTCGAACCGTACCGGACACCGGGCTCCAAGGTCGTGCTGAGGGTCGAGGACAACGGACCCGGCGTTCCGGAAACCATTCGCGAGCGCCTCTTCGAGCCCTTCATATCCCAAAGCCCCGGCCGCGAGCGGCTGGGCCTCGGTCTGTTTCTAGCCGCCAGCCTGATGGACACCTACGACGGCCGCCTGCGCTATGAGACCAGGGACGGAGGCGGCGCCAGCTTCGTGATCGAGATGCCTCCGGCCCGTTTCACCCACGGACAGCCGTACCACTGGTTTGTGAAGGGGTCCGCGTGAACCGCATTTTCGTGATCGACGACGAAGCGGCGATGGGCGAGAACATCCAGCGCATGTTGCGGTCGCCCGAGACCGCCGTGTTAGCCTTCGAGGACCCGGTCAAGGGTCTGGAAGCGGCTCTGGCCAAACCGCCGGACCTCCTGTTGCTCGACATGCGCATGCCGGGAATGTCGGGCGAAGAGGTTTTCAGCCGGCTGCACGCGGCGCACCCCGCGCTACGTATCGTTTTTCTCACCGCCTTCGGGTCCGTGGAAGGCGCCGTCGTCGCCATGCGCAAAGGCGCCTTCGATTACCTCGAAAAGCCGTTCGAACGCGAGGACCTGCTGCTGGTCGTCAAGCGCGCGCTCTCCCAGGCCGCGCTCGAACAAGAGGTCCAGACGTTGCGTGGAAGGCTCGAGGCCCTGGGGGAAACGGACGGGCCGCAGAGCCGCAGCGCCGCCATGCTCGAACAGATCGAAAAGTGCCGCCGCGCCGCCGTGACCGACGCCACCGTGATGATTCTGGGCGAGAGCGGCACCGGCAAGGAGGTGATGGCGCGCTTCCTCCACAACCGGAGCCGGCGAAGAAGCGGCGCTTTCGTGCCGGTGGAGTGCAGCGCCATGCCGAGCTCCCGGATGGAGAGCGAGCTGTTCGGCTACGAGCGTGGCGCCTTCACCGGAGCCGAGCGTACCAAGAAGGGCCTCATCGAATCCGCCGACGGCGGCACCCTGTTCCTGGACGAAATCGGCGACCTCGGCGTCGAGCTGCAAACCCGCCTCTTCCGCTTCGTGGAGGAGCGTGAGCTACGGCGCCTCGGCGGTCTCGAAACCGTCCGCGTCGATTGCCGGATTCTGTGCGCCACCAACCAGGATCTGACCGCCAAGATCAAGGCCGGCACCTTCCGCGAGGAACTGTTCTACCGGCTCGGCGTGGTCACCGTCAAGCTGCCCCCGCTGCGCGAGAGACCGGAAGACATCCCGCACCTGGCGCGATTCTTCCTGGAGCGGTTTTCACGGCGCTACGGCAAGAACCTCACTGCCTCACCCTCCTTCTACGAGGCGCTCCTGCGCCAGCCTTGGCCGGGCAATGTGCGCCACCTCAGGAACGTGATGGAGAACCTGACGGCGCTCCATCCGGAGGGCGTGCTCGAACCCGGAGACCTCGCCGAGGACCTCCCCTCCGCCCAGCCGGCCGCCGACCTGTCCGCCCTCCCCTGGAAGGAGGCTCGGGAGCGTTATCTGGGCAGTTTCGAGCTCTCGTATGCCCGCTCCGTGCTCGCTCGTTGCGACGGCAACCTCAGCGCCGCCGCCCGAGAGGCAGGCGTCGACCGAAAGACGTTCTACGGTCTGCTGAAGCGGGAAAAAGATCCCCAACCTGGGGAATAGATTCCACACCGATTCCTTACGCTTTGGGGAATTGGCTCCCCAGATCGAGAGACGCGAGCGTCGAGGTCATTCATAACAGAGGGCCATTCTTTGGACAATCGCGTGCTTCAGGTCCGCTGGACTTACGATGAGCACTCTCATGTCGACCCGAAACAGACGCTGGATTCCGGCTTCCATTCCGCTTCTCGCGGCATTTGCCCTGATTGTCCTGTCTCCGCAGCCTTCCCGCGCCATCCCCGCGTTCGCGCGAAAGTACGGCGTCAAGTGCTACACCTGCCACCTGATCCCGCCGGTGCTGAACAAAACCGGCTATATGTTCAAGCGCCTCGGTTACCGCATGCCTCCGGATGAAATGGACGGGACCAAGCCCGCGCCGAAGATCTCGGAACTCGACCAGAACATCAAGTTCAACCTGATGAACTCGCTCGCCGTGATCACTCAGGGTAGCTTCACGGCGGAAAAGACCGCCGGAGACAGTCCCGCCTCCAAGAGCAGTTTCAACCTGGATGAGGCGGCCCTATTTGTGGCAGGCGCCCTACCGCAAAGTAACTTCTCTTACTTTGTTCACTATGAGCTCTATCAGGGCGGCCAGAACTTCTTGGAGCAGGCCGTGGCCGGTTACACGGGCGGGCGCGCCAACAGCAGTTTCTTCGGCAAGGCCGGCGAAATGCACATGCAGGAGGGCGAGGGTACGCGGGGCGCGATGTTCTACAACCTGTTCCCCGATCCGTCCCTTGTTCTCACATTCGTCAACCCGCTGAACTTCAGCCTTGACCAGCATCCTGTCGGCCTGAACGCGGGATACACCTGGGCCTCCCCCTACTTCAAGCAGGTTATTGGAGTCTCCGCGAAAGTAACCAATGGACTCAACGCGGACGGCAGCGAGATCCTGTTCGACTCCACCAAGAACTCCAAGGATGCCTGGTTCGACGCCGATTACTGGTTCGGTCCCGACGGCGGGGTGACCTTCATGACATACTACGGACGCAAGGATCAGGTCCAGAATCAGGGCACGCCCGATGAGTTCACTTATCGCCCCACCATCCACCGCTACGGAGTCTTTGCCAACTATCTGTTCTTCGACAAACTGGACGTCATCGGAGGCTATCTCAGAGGCCAGGATGACTGGAAGGACATGCTGACCAGCGCCAACACCAACTTGACCTCGAATGGCTACCGCGCGGAAGTGGACTACTACTTCAAACGAGGCACCGCGGCCATGGCCCGATTCGACCGGATCGACCAGCGCATCCCCGGCGGTCCCAAGGCCCACACGCAGGCCTGGGGCGTCGGCGGCTTGCATTCGCTGACGGAATTGGGCAACGTCGTCTTACGCGCCAGCTACAACTATGAACGCGATGCGGACCCGGTTTCGGGCGCCGTGAATACCGACAAGCTTTTCAAAGTTGACTTGCGATTGATGTGGTAAGGAACAACCGACATGAAAACACTGCTTCGAACGATGAGCTTCGCTCTCTTCTGCACGCCTTTTGCCATGGCCCAGACCAGCAACGTGACACTCCCGCAGGATAAGGGGCCGGCCAAGATCGATGTTTCCGCCTATCCCGCGGAGATGCAGGCGGGCTACAAGCTGTTTGTGGCGAAGTGCTCCAAGTGCCACACCATCGCCCGGCCCATCAACACCATGATGACCAAGGCGGAGTGGGAGCGCTATGTCAAGCGCATGATGCACAAGCCGAACTCGGGTATCAGCGACAAGCAGGGCAAAGACATCTTCGAGTTCCTGGTTTACGATCAGACCAACCGAAAGGACAAGGAACCGAAGTCCTTCTTCCCGGCCTTGACCGACGAGGCAATCGACAAGCTGAAGCAGCAGCAATAGCGGGGAGCCCATGCGTTATCGGGTGACGGTCCCGGACCGGGAATACTTCGACCGGAACATTCCGTGCCGCACTGCGTGTCCGATCCACACCGAGTGCGGCCGCTACGTTCAGGCCATCGGCGTTTCCAAAGACGAGGAAGCGTATCTGCTGGCCAGGGCCCCCAACCCGTTCGCCTACGTTCTGGGCAGGATCTGCGCCCACCCCTGCGAAGATGCCTGCCGGCGCGGCAAGATCGACGAGCCCATCGCGATCTGCGCGCTCAAGAGGTACGCCACCGAGCGGCACAATCTCGGAATGGGGCACGACCCCGCGCGAAAGGGCGGTCCGCCCGTTCCGAAGCGCGGCAAGCGGATCGCCATCGTGGGCGCCGGGGTGTGCGGTCTGACCTGCGCCCACGACCTCGCGCTGCTGGGTTACAGCGTCGAGGTCTTCGAGTCGGCGCCGGTCCCGGGCGGGATGCTCTACCTGGGCATCCCGCATTTCCGGCTCCCGCGGGAAATCATCAAGATGGAGGTCGACAACATACTGGCCCTGGGCGTGACCTTGCACACCCGCACGACGCTGGGGCGGGATGTCACCTTCTCCGACCTTCGCTCGAGGTTCGACGCCGTGCTGCTGGCCACCGGCCTGAACAAGGGCCGCGAGCTGAAGGTTCCCGGCGGGCATTTGGACGGGGTATTGAACGGCATCGACTTCCTGATTAACGTCAATCTGGGCTACGAAGTCAACCTGGGCAAGAGGGTAGTGGTGGTGGGTGGCGGCAACGTGGCCGTGGATGTGGCGCGATCCGCGTTGCGCCTGGTACAGGAGCCCGCCTGGAACTCGGGCGCCTCCGAATCCGGCGCCGAAAGCCTGCAACCCGCCCTCGACGCCGCACGCATGGCCTTGCGTTCCGGCGCCGAGCAGGTCTGCCTGGTGAGCCTGGAGTCCCGCGCGCAGATGCCGGCCTGGAAAGGCGAGGTCCAGGAGGCCGAGCAGGAAGGCATCGTCGTCGAGAACGGATGGGGGCCCAAAGAGATCGTCGGCCAGGATGGAGTCGTCACCGGCCTGAAAGTGCGCCGTTGTATCTCCGTCTTTGACGAAAACGGCCGCTTCAACCCGGCCTTCAGCGACGAAGAGAAGCTGATCGAGGGCCAGAGCGTGGTCCTGGCCATCGGCCAGCAGGCGGACCTGTCCTTTCTGGGAGGCGATGAATCGGTCGAGATCACGCCGCGCGGGACACTGAAGATCGACGAGAATCTGATGACCTCGGCCCCGGGTGTCTTCGCCGGCGGAGACGTGGCCTTCGGACCGCGCGTGCTGGTGGAAGGCGTGGCCAACGGGCACCGGGCCGCCCGGTCCATACACGTCTTCCTGAACGGCAAAACGCAGAAAACGGTGTTGAGCCGTTTCCGTATCTTCAGCAACTGGGAGATGCCGCGCGGATTCCTGAGCACACCCCGCCAGAAGATGCCCATGCTGCCCACCAATCGCCGCATCGGCATCGCCGAGGTGGAAATGGGCTTCGACGAGGCCCAGGGCCGCGCGGAGGGATTGCGCTGCCTGAAGTGCCAGGTCAATACCATCTTCGACGGCTCGAAGTGCATCCTCTGCAACGGGTGCGTGGATATCTGCCCGGAGAACTGTCTCCGGCTGGTCGATTTGACGCAGATTCAGGGGGACGCGCGCTACGAAGCCTTGATCGCGAAGCGGTTCGGCGTCTCGGCGAGTGAACTGGCCCCGCGACAGGGCGGCGCCATTATCAAGGACGAAGAGAAATGCATCCGCTGCGCGCTCTGCGCTCAACGATGCCCCACTCACGCCATCACGATGGAAGCCTTGGAGCAGCAGGAGCGCGAAGTATTCGAATGAGCTGTTACCGAGCCGCGACCGCAGGGAGCGGTCCTGAGTAGGAGAACAACGCCATGAACCGAAGATCATTCCTCAACTGGGGCGGGGCGGGTCTGGCAGCCTTGGGGGCTGCCATCGGAGTGAGCCTGGGCGCCGTGGTCCGGTTCCTCAGCCCGAGCGTCTACTACGAGCCCCCGCTGGACTTCAAGATCGGCCATCCGGGGGATTACGCCTTCGGCCCTCCGACTTTTCTCGCCGACCAGAAGATCTTCGTGTTCCGCGACCGGGAGAAAGGATTCGCGGTGGCCAGCGCCGTCTGCACCCATCTCGGCTGCACGGTCGGTTACTCCCAGAACGACACCAGCTTCCATTGCCCCTGCCACGGCAGCGTGTTTCGCGGCGATGGCTCGGTCGCACACGGCCCCGCGCCCAGGCCCCTGGAATGGTTCGAAGTAACCCTGGCCCGAGACGGACAACTGAAGGTGGATAAGGACCACGTGGTGCCCGGGTCTTATCGCCTCATGGTGTGATGATGAATCCCCTACGAGATGCCTGGCAGTCGATCGTCCGGCGGGACCCGCTTTCGACGGACAAAGGGAAGTCCGAACTGGTCTTCCTCAACGTGTGGCTCCATATCCACCCCGCCAAGGTGCGCAAGGAAAACTTCAAGCTGAAGCACACCTGGTACCTGGGCTTCATCACGTTCTTCCTGTTCCTGATCCTGGTGACCACCGGCGTCGCGCTGATGTTTTATTACCGCCCGCAATCGCCTCAGGCTTACCAGGACATGAAGGACCTCCGGTTCGTGGTCTTCCTGGGGCCCTTCCTGCGCAACATGCACCGCTGGGCGGCCCACGGAATGGTGATCTGCGTCTTCCTGCATATGTGCCGCGTCTTTTACACCGGCTCTTACAAGAAGCCGCGCCAGTTCAACTGGGTGATCGGCGTCGTACTGTTTCTGCTGACGCTCGGACTCTCGTTCACCGGGTACCTGCTGCCCTGGGATCAATTGGCGTTCTGGGCCATCACGGTCGGGACCAACATCGGCAGCTACGCGCCCCTGGTCGGCGGTCGCCTCAGGGAGTTGATGCTGGGAGGCCACAGCGTCGGCGAGTCCGCCCTGCTGCGCTTCTACGTCCTGCACGTCGCGGTGCTGCCCTCGGTGGTGGTGCTCCTGACCATGGTGCATTTCTGGAGGGTTCGCAAGGATGGAGGCCTCTCTAGACCGGTCTGGAAGCTGAAGCCGGAAAGTTCCGCGCCGCTGGTAACCATCGGGCAACCGGCGAATCCGGAACTCGCCGTCGCCGCCGTGCCCGCCGCCAAGGACAAGACCTACGGGCTGATGGAAGTGGTGACCGGCAAGCCGCTGTTCGAAACCGTGACCGACGAGGAAGAGGAGGATACCGTCTTCTCCTACCCGTTCGCCTTCTTCCGCGAGGCTGTCGCGCTCCTGGCGACCGTGACCACCGTCATGGCTGTGTCGCTGTTCTGGAACGCGCCGCTCGAGGAACTGGCCAACCCCGCGAAGACGCCCAATCCCGCCAAAGCCCCGTGGTATTTTCTGGGGCTCCAGGAGTTAGTCAGCCATTCCGCGCTGCTCGGCGGTGTGGTGGTGCCGGCTGTCGCCGTACTGGTGCTGCTTGCCATCCCCTACATGGATTCGAACCCGAGCCGCCGGCCGGCGGAGCGGAAGTGGGCCATCTGGGCCTTCACGGCGTTCGTGGTGGTCAACGTCGTTCTCATCATCATCGGTACGCTCTTCCGCGGCCCGGGCTGGGCCCTGGTGCCACCATGGGTGCACATTCCGGGAGTCGAGTAAATGGAACGGAACATGCCGAAGCTCTTCTTTGCCCTCAGCCTCGCCGCTCTGGTTCTCATGCTTGCCGCCATCTGGCAGGCCAGCACTCCGGCGTGGAAGAAATACCAGCAGGAGTTCTACCGCATGGAGGCGCAGGGGGAGCCGAACGCCGCCGCCAAGAGCGCCGTATCCTCCGCACCTCTGAACATCCGCCAAGTCCTGCTGCCGGGATTGCAGCGCGTGGACCGCTGCGGCACCTGCCACCTGGGAGTGGAAGATCCCACCATGAAGAGCGCTTCCCATCCGTTCAGGTTTCATCCTGACCTGGCGCCGCACATTCCCTCCAAGTTCGGCTGCACCATTTGTCACGGCGGCCAGGGGCTGGCCACCGACAAGGAGAATGCTCACGGCCAGGTCGCCTTCTGGCAAGAGCCGTTGCTGCCGAAAGACTACATCCGCGCCTCCTGCGGCCGTTGCCACAAGGAAGGCGACGTGCCCGGCGTGCCCGAGTTGGCCGAAGGCCGGCGCCTGTTTGAAACGCACGGGTGCCGCGGCTGCCACAAGCTGGACGGCGTCGGTGGAAGCATCGGCCCCGACCTGACCGGGGAGGGCGCCAAGCGCCGCAACCCGCGGTGGCTGGAACACCACTTCCTCGAGCCCAACACGGTGTCCCCTGACTCGCCCATGCCGAACTTCCACTTCACGCGGGAGCAGGCGCGCGCCCTCACGTTCTACATGCTCTCCCTCACCAACGAGGAGATGGGAAGCTTCTACTCCAGTGTCCGCGTGATTCCCAGCGCCACCTACGGACGCCGGCTGTTTGTCGAGAAGAACTGCATCGTATGCCACAGCATCGGCGGCGTGGGCGACAAGGGCGGTCCGGACCTGCTCGGAGTTACCCAGCATCACTCCAGCGGTTGGCTGGACGAACAACTCGTGAATCCCGAACTGTTGTATCCGGGGAGCCCGATGCCGGCCTACGACATGGAGCCGAATGCGAGAAAAGCGATCGTCGTTTTTCTGGCCTCGGCCACCGCCGACGATGCCCGTTCGATCCTCTCCGCGCGGCCCAAAGGCCTCACCCCCAAAGACGCCGCGATCGAAGCCGGCAGACAGAGCTTCGCCCGGTTTGGCTGCGTGGGCTGTCACGGCCTGGAGCTTCAGGGTGGAGTGCCCAACCCCAACAGCCAGGGCGGTGAGGTGCCTTCGCTTCTGCACGCGTCGCAGGACTATACCAAGGAGGAGGTCATCGGCATTATCCGCAACGGCAAGGTGCCCCCGCTGGCCGATCCCAAGAAACCCGCTTCGCCCCTCTACATGCCGTCCTGGAAGAACGTGCTCACCGAGGAGGACATCAACCGGATTGCCGACTATCTCTGGTCGCTGCAGCCGAAGAGTGAGAGCTGGTAGCGTCACCTGGGCCGCTGCGCATTCCATCTTCGTGTCCGCCGCCGGCCAAGTGCAGACATTGCCTCTGAGAATGCAATTCTCGCTGCTGTCGCACGTTGGCTCACGATGACTCTACTCGGCTGCCTCTCGATCGCAATGGCGGCAAACGTGCTCTAGTGGTCTTGGGAGAGGCTCGTTCGAGGTCCGCGTCGCGGGTGACTGGGGCGCAAAACGGCCCGCCTGATCGATCGCAGTTCGCTAAGCCTATGCCCGAACGAATAGTAGACGCGCCCACAGCAGCTCCCCAAGACGGCAGACCTGCGGTGCCTCCGGCCGCTAAGCAACCGGCTGGCGTAGCGTCGCCAGGCACTGGCGCCGGCAAGAAAACCGCTGGCAAGAAAATCGTGGTGGCGGCGATTCTGCTGGTTGCGGTCGCGGCGGCTGCGTTTCTCATCTGGAAACTGTTCTTCGCGACGCCGGCGGTGCCGGACAGTATCGTGGTACTCAGCGGCCGGATCGAAGGAGACGACTCCGGCGTGGCGGCGAAAACGACCGGGCGCCTGATCGAGGTTCGCGTACGCGAAGGCGACGTGGTCAAGAGCGGCGACATCATCGCGGTTCTCGACGACCAGCAGATTCGAGACCGCGAGGAGCAGGCCCAGGCCGCGCTCGCGGGAGCGGAGGCCAAAGCGGCGGCCGCGCGCGTGCAGATCGCCTTCCTCCAAGAGCAGTTGCGGCAGAATCGATTGCAAACCGAACAGTCGGGCGTCGATGCGGAAGGACGGGTGCGGCAGGCCGAGGCGGATGTGGCGGCCGCGGAATCGGACCTGGCGCAACAGCAGGCCGCCTATCAGATTGCGGCGTTCGACAGGGATGCATACACGGCTCTTGCGAAAACCGGAGCCGTCTCCGAGCGCCAGGGGAAGCAATCGGTGTCCACCGCCGACCAGGCGGCCGCTGCGGTTGCCGCCGCCAGCCGCCGGGTGGAAGCCTCGCGGGGTGCGTTGACCACGGCTCGGGCGACTCTCTCAAACCCGGGCATTCGCGAAGCGCAGGTCGCGATGGTCAACCGGCAAATTGCGCAGCAGCAGGCCGAGATCGCGAGCGCCGCGGCGAATACGCAGCAGGCGCGCTCCCAGCTTGCCGAAGCCCAGGCGAATCGCGGGGACCTGACCGTCCGCGCTCCTTTCGACGGCACCGTGATCACGCGGGCGGCGGAGCCCGGGGAAGTGATTGCCGCCGGAACCGCCGTCATCAGTCTCCTGGATCTCAGCAAGGTCTACCTTCGCGGCTTTGTGCCGGAAGGGCGCATCGGGAAGGTCAAAGTGGGCCAGGCGGCGCACGTCTATCTCGATTCCAATCCCCAGCAGCCCATCGACGCGTACGTGTCGCGCATCGATCCCGAAGCCACGTTCACGCCGGAGAACACCTACTTCAAGGACGACCGCGTGACGCAGGTGGTCGGCGTGAAGCTGCAGTTGACGGCCGCCACCGGATTCGCCAAGCCGGGCATGCCCTCGGACGGAGAAA
>Ga0182027_10001776_pt1 | contig 35481 bp, 29 predicted proteins | sample 712E1DmetaG_FD_121300 | JGI IMG/M metagenome (GOLD analysis project Ga0182027, IMG submission 121300) | Permafrost microbial communities from Stordalen Mire, Sweden - 712E1D metaG (Illumina Assembly) | ecosystem: Environmental > Terrestrial > Soil > Wetlands > Permafrost | place: Sweden...
ACGATAATTGTTATTTTTAACAATTATCAGAATTTGAAATCAAAAAATCAAAGAACCTTCTATATGTCCAGTAATTACTGGTATTTTATGAAATTACTTAAAAAACAACGCAACGCTAGTGATAATGGATATTGAAATGAAAAAACTCAGTTGTACGGCAAACACACACGAAATAACCATTTAAAAAAAAGGGGGGTAAGAAAATGAAAATAATTGAAGAGCTAATTTTAAGGATGCTGATTCATTTTAAACTGTATCCAAATATATTCCTAACTTTTATGCCTTTCAAAATATACGAGTTTAAAGAGATTCAAAAAGGAATCAAATTTTCAAGAGACGACCTAATTCTTGATATAGGTTGCGCCAATGGTTTGCAAACTGTGCTTCTCGGAAAGAGATGCAAAAAGATCATTGGTGTGGATATATCAGAAAAAGCAGTAACTACTGCAAAACGCATATCAGGGTATATGAAAGGTAGAATCAACAGTGAATTTAGGTGTACAAAAATTGAAAATGCTGAATTTGAAAGTGAATATTTTGATAAGATATTTAGTATTTGTGTGATTGAACACATTCCTAATTATATTGAAGTATTGAGAGAGGCATATCGGATTTTGAAAAAAAATGGGGAAATGATATTTTCTGTCGATGCTTTAGAGACTATCGAAGATAGCAAATTGCTTGAAAAGCATAAAAAAGAACATTTTGTAGAGAAATACTTCAGAAAGGAAGAATTAAAAACAATTTTAGACGAAATAGGTTTCAAAAAAATTGATATTTATCCTATTTTTAAAAGCGAATTTACTAAGAGGCTCTTTATTAAGGGAATCAATAATAGTTTTCATTACGGTTATTTACGCTCGATTTTAGCGTACTTCCTTTTAAGCTATAAAGAGAAACATTGCGCTAATGAAAATAAAGGGATATTTCTAATTGTAAAATGTTGCAAATAGACGAATCAAATACTCTAAATTGGTCACTTCGCCTAATAAATAGGACTTCATGTGGCGCACAACGTCCAGCCCCGCCAAAGACAAGGTAAACTAAGTTTGAAATATTTTTTTATTGCTGCAGGAGTTGCAAGAAAATAGTGGAGCTTGAAAAAGTAATAAATAAAAGTATTGGATAGAAAGAAAAACTTTGAGGTTAACAGTCATTTTAATCGAACTAAATTATTGGTAAAAAAAATTCAAAAATAAAGTGATCCTAAAAATACATGTCCAATAAGATATTACTGACATCAAATATTCTATGGGGATTTGCATTCTTTAGGATAGATTTGATAAAAGAATTGATTAGAAATGGTTATGACGTGACCTGTGCAGGAGATATCGATAATTTTTCAAAAGAATCAATAAATATTATCGCATCTGCTGGAGCTCATATCAGAGTGTTAAAAATTTCACGGAAAGGCATTAATCCTTTAAGAGAAATAATGTATTTATTTAATTACTATCGCATTGTCAAAACAGAAAATCCTGGAGTCATTATTAATTATTCCATAAAGCCTGTTTTATATGGGTCATTTATCAGTTATATTACCCGAATTCCTTCGGTTGCTATTTTTCCGGGACTTGGTCATGCATTTTTGAAACAGAACATTTTAAATAGTTTGGTTAAGTTGTTTTATAAAATATGTTTGAGGGTTCCTGAAAAAGTAGTGTTTTTAAACAACGATGACATTGAATTATTTTTAAATGAGAATATTGTTAGTGAAAAAAAAGTAATTTATTTACCCAGTGAAGGGATAAACACTTCAGAGTATAGCCCAGTGGGGAAATGCAGTAATGATCAAAAAGTAATTTTTTTACTTATTGCACGGTTTTTTTGGGAGAAAGGTATTGGTGAATATGTTGAAGCCGCAAAAATAATTAAACGTAAGTATTCTAACGTCGAATTTCAGTTACTTGGTTTTATTGATTATGATAATCCAAGGGCCATAAAAATTGAGCAAATAAATGAATGGGTGCAGGATGGATATATTAATTATCTTGGAAAAACCGATTGTGTTAAAAAAGTAATTAAAGAAACCGATTGTGTTGTTTTACCTTCTTACTACCGCGAGGGTGTACCTCGTTCACTATTAGAGGCTGCTTCCATGTCTAAACCAATAATAACATCAGATACTATTGGCTGTAGAGATGTAGTAGATGATGGTATCAACGGTTTTTTGTGTAAACCCAAAGATGTAAAAGACCTGGTAATAAAATTGGAGATGATGATTGAAATGTCGAATGAGGATCGCATCAAAATGGGTCAAAAAGGAAGAGAAAAAATAATTAATAAATTTGCTGTTGAAAAAGTAAATGAAGTTTATTTAAATTTCATAAATAATATTTTGAAAAGTTAAAATGAATGTTTTAATATCTGGATCAGATGGCTTTTTAGGTACAAATTTTATTCGTTTATCTCCAGAATTTATTATAAAGGAGATTTGTCTTATTAAGAATAAAGTTGAAGATGTTGATTTTCAATCGATAGATACAGTTTTGCATTTAGCTGCACTTGTCCATCAGATGAAAGGTGCCTCAGATGAAGAATATTTTCGTGTTAACAGAGATTTAACATATCAATTTGCATTCCGGGCAAAAAAATCAGGCGTTAAGCACTTTATTTTTATGAGTACGGTGAAAGTATATGGGGAATCTACCACAAACTCTGATCCCTGGGACGAAGGTTCAAAATGTTTACCGGAGGATGCTTATGGGAAAAGCAAATTAGAAGCAGAAAAGTTAATTAGAAAGTTAGAAGATGATAATTTTAAAGTCTCAATAATCCGAGCCCCATTAATTTATGGACCAGGTGTGAAAGGTAATTTAATTAGTATTTTAAAATTGGTAAATAAATTTCCCATTCTACCATTAGGAAATATAAAAAATAAGCGTAGTATGGTATATGTAGGAAACATAATAGAACTCATAAAACATATAATAAAAACATCCAAATCTGGAGTTTTTTTAGGCGGAGATAATCGTGTATTATCTACAACTGAATTATGCCAAATTGTTGCAAAAGGATTAAATAAAAAACTTATCCTTATTTCTATACCAAATTTATTTATATGTATGGCTAAGAAGATTAAACCCAATATTATTGAAAGACTTTGGGGATCTTTAGAAATTAATAATCACATTACAAATCAAACTTTAGTCTTTACTCCCCCATATAGTGTGGAGTATGGCATGGCTGAAATGATATGTTGGTTTAAATCAATAAAAAAATCTAATGGCCGAATTTTATAAAGATATTATCGAATGGGACATATATAATTGGTCAAGGGCCTTTAATTTTTGGAATGAAAATGTTAATGTTAATAATCAAGGCTTTCAGTGTTTGGAATTAGGTGCTCGTGGGGGTGGACTGTCATTGTGGCTAGCGGACCAGGAAAATAAGGTTATTTGTTCAGATATAATTAATCTGGTCGAGACAGCGGCAATACTTCATAGAAAACATGGTGGTACTAAAACAATTAGTTATGAGATCATAGATGCCACAAATATCCCATATGAAAATCATTTTGACATTGTCATTCTTAAATCAGTTTTAGGGGGCATTGGTAATAATGATAAAGTAGCAATTGCAATTAATCAAATATATAAAGCCTTAAAACCTGGAGGCCATTTTATTTTTGCAGAAAATCTTAAGGCTTCAGGTTTTCATATGATAATGCGAAGGTTATTTTCCGGTTGTGGCACAATCTGGAACTATTTAGATTATAATTTTCTTATTGAAACTCTTAAAATATTCAATGATGTTAAGTTAAAAAAACTTGGTATGTTTGGTGTTTTTGGGCGTAATGAGTTTCAAAAAGAAATGTTAGGTAAAATGGACAAATACTTTTTTGAGAAAATCTTCCCAGAAAAATGGTTTTATATTATGGCAGGGGTGGCGAGAAAATAAAACAGTCGTAAGTAACGAGTAGTAAGTATTAAGACAAATCAAAGTTAAATTTCAATACCTTCATGTTTTACTATTTGTAGCAAAGGCGAAACATCATCTGATAAAAACTTCTTGAGACCTACTGTATAAGGTTCAATCCTTGTATCAATTTGCCCGGTTAACATCCACGCCCTGGCCCGAATCTTCTCATCATTTTAATCAAATATCTCCGATATAAGCATAACGTCGATATCGCTGTTTTCGGTTGCTTTGTTACGTGCATAGCTTTTATTTTGTATAAAGTTATAAGGTTACATGAAAAAAGTATAAATTTGCAATTATCAGATATAAAGAGATACATGAACAGGATCACAATTAATCCGGATATATGTAATGGTAAACCCACAATTCGGGGTATGAGAATTACCGTGAAAACTATTTTAGAATACATGGCTGCCGGGGAAACTATTGAAAATATTTTGAAAGCTTATCCTGTTCTTGAAGAAGAAGATATTAAGGAATGTCTCGAGTTTGCTTCAAAAATTACAGATCACAGTTTTCTGACCATCTCTGTAAAAAAAGCTTCTTAAATGGAGTTTAGTTTTTTGGTAGATGTAAACTTACCGAAATATTTTCATTACTTTAATAATGAAAATTTTATTCATGTATCAGATATTAACCCAACCTTAACCGATCAGGAAATTTGGGATTACGCGTTGAAGCATAATCTTGTAATTCTCACGAAGGATACTGATTTCTACAACAGGTTTATCTCTTCCAAATTATCCCCTAAAATTGTATACTTTCAACTTGGAAATCAAACTCTTCGGGAATTACACATTTATTTTCAAAATAATTGGGATAGTATTGTAGATGCTTTGAAACAAGGTACTCTGATAGTTGCAACTAATCAAGAAATACTAATAGTTCATTGAAATTGTGGAATATGCAGGGGTAGTTCATCAGTTGGGGTAAAGCAATGTTAGGTAAATTGGATAAATACTTTTTTGAAAAGTTTTTCCCAGAAAAGAAGATATGGTTGAGCAGCATGATGAGCCGGTAGAATCTGAAATTAAAGAGAAAAATGAAAAACAAACTGTTAAAACCGAAGAGTTGGAAATATAATGGACGTCAAATGAATTTGTGGTTTAAAAACCTGAAAGGTTGAAAATGTGCATTAACCATATTATTATTTTTTTCGTATTTTTACCGTACATTTTGAATGAGTTATGGAAAATTACAGAATTTTACAGGGTTTTTTCTTAAAACAGTTACCTGTTATTGAAAAGCTATATATTGATGAATTGAAATTTATCAAATATCGCCTTAATCAATATTTCGACGTCGTATTAAAAGATATGAATAATTTTAAAGCTTTTGTTAATGAACTTGCAAAATAATATTGCTACGATTAAACGTAATTTGGCGAATATTGAAAAAACCAAATTAACTGCTCTCGAAAAAAATAGGATTACTATGTATCATAATGTAAAGAAATTGCTTATTGAGTTTTTTAAGTCCTATCCCGAATGCGAAGTGTTTTTATTCGGGCTCCATTATCAGGCCATATCATTTTAACCACCATTCAGATATTGACATTGCAGTTGGGAATTTTAAGGGAAGCCGTTTGGATCTTTTTGGTGAATTGGAAAAATTAATATCCCTACCGTTCGATTTAATCATTATTGAAAAATGCAGTTTTGCAGAGATGATCGTGACACAAGGCGAAAAAATTATATGAGGTTTCAATGTAGTCACATATTCGATTTAACCGGTAAAAAGTATAAATTTGGCTTTGAAATTTATTCTTAGGTAAAAGATACCAGGAAAACTTCAAATAATTGTCCTAATTATATATATAATATAATTTTTTAACGAATAATCAGTATTTAAGCAAATTCTTAATTTTTCAGGTAGTATTACATTTTTATAGTATTCTTCAGGATTACCTTGTGCTGCCAGCATTTCATTTTCTTTTTTAAATAATATTGAAGTATAATCAGTAATTCCAGGTTTTAGTAATAAAACCTTTTTTTGTTCCTCAGTGTAAAGATCAACATATTTTCTAACTTCGGGCCGCGGTCCGACAATGCTCATATCCCCTTTCAAAACATTCAAAAACTGAGGCAGTTCGTCGAGTTTATATTTTCTTAAGAAGTATCCGGTTTTTGTCACTCTCCCATCACGTTTCCCTATTGTTAGTAATCCTTTTTTATCAGAGTCCCTGTACATAGTACGGAATTTATAGATATAAAAATCATTACCATATCGTCCCACTCTCAATTGTCTAAAAATTATCCCTCCCGAACTTTCGGTGACAATTAATAATGAAATAATAATAATGAAGGGAACACAAAGAAAGAGGATTAAAGTAGAAAAAAAAACATCAAAAAATCTGATCATAATACAAGTTAATAGCTACCAGCTTCAAGCCTGTGGCTGTTCAATAAAAACTGGCGATTAAAAGCAGTTTGCAGTCCGTAGCTTACAGCTAGTAGCTAACAGCTTTGTTAATCAAAGTAATTCTTGAACGGCTTTTACCAGAATGTCAATTACCCTTTTCATTTGAACCGGAGTGATATCGTAAAAAACAGGTAAAGAAATTTCGCAAGCATAATTTTTATAAGCTGTAGGGTAATCTTCTATCTTGTATCCAAGATTTTTGTAAAAGCTAAACAAGGGCAATGGTTGAAAATGTACATTGACCGATACCCTGTTTTGGTTTACCTGTTGAATTATGAGGTCCCTTGTCAACTCATCCAAACCCTTTATTCGTAGCTGGTAAAGATGATATGATGACGATTTTTCTTTGGTGAAATGCTGAGGTATAATAGCCCATTCGTATTTTGAGAGTTCGCTATTATAATAGTCAAAAATACTTTTTCGTTTAACCAGGGAATCATTATCATATCTGAAAAGTTCAACAAGTCCAATCGAAGCGAGTATATCTGGCATGTTGATTTTATAACCAGCCTCTATAATGTCATATTTCCATCCCCCAAGTTGGGTTTTAGCCAAGGCATCCTTCGATTGGCCATGTAAAGCTAAAGTGCTGAGGTAATGGTAAATATCTTCGTTGTCAAAGGGGAATGGCAAATTTAATGCAATGGCCCCTCCTTCGGCTGTGGTTAGATTTTTTACTGCATGAAACGAAAATACGGTAATATCTGCACAACAACCGGTTTTCTTGCCCCGGTAAATAGCTCCGAGTGAATGGGCGGCATCTGATAAAATCAGAATCCTGTTTAATTTTTTTTGAATCTCAGAGTTAGGTTTGAATTGTTTTTTGGCTTCAGAGCGATTTACTAGTTCATATATTTGATCATAATCGCAAGGGTATCCGCCTATATCAACAGGCATGATAACTTTTGTTTTTTCAGTAATGGCTTCTTTAATTTTAGTTACTGAAATATTGAAATCATTTTCATTAATATCAACCATTACAGGCTTAGCGCCACAATGCATTATTACATTTGCTGTTGCACAATAAGTGAATGCCGGAACAATAACCTCGTCGCCTTCAGTAACTCCAAACCATCGCAACATCAGTTCCAGACCGGCTGTGGCAGAACTAACACATAATGTCTTTTTGTTGCCACAATACTTTGTAAGATTTTGCTCAAATAATCTTGTCTTACGGCCTGTAGTAATCCATCCCGACCGAAGCGTATCAACTACTTCGTCAATCACTTTTTGATCAATACGTGGAGGTGAAAATGGGATCATTCGCTCAGTAGTTAGTTATTAATTCGCTGGTAAGATAGAAAAAAAATGTCTAAAAGAAAATTTTGGTTTGATTATTGCTACATATTTTGTTTTCATTTTTCTAAGATACAACATATTTTTAAATCTATTTCATCAATAGTTTAAATGCGTTAATCAAAAATTTAAATATTGATTTTCACTATTATCCGACTAATCAGAAATTTGATTGTTTTCACCTTCAAATCACCTGATAATCAGTGGTTATTATTTTATTTTTCAAATCCACCCCTTCACCTAAAAAGCGAAATTTAACTGCCAGGTATGATATGGCGGTGGTTTTTTCTTTATATTATAAATAAACAATTTAGGGCATAATCTATTCGTCTCTGAGGAGAATGCACGCAACTTAAAGCAAAATGCATTCACTTCAGAGGACAATTAATTCAGTTCAAATGTAAATCTATTCATCCCGCAAGACAATCAATTTCACTTCAGGGGACAATTCATTTACTTCTGAGGTTAATGCATTTACTTCCTATGACAATGGGATTTATCCCTGATGATAATTCATTCTCTTGTAAGGACAAGGGTATCTTAGAGGACAATTCATTTTCCCCAGGGCACGAAAATAGAAAAGTAATTGTCTATTTTTGCTTCCAAAAATATTTGGAATGTCACAGAATTTCGATGAAATAATAAACCGCGAAAATACCAGCAGCTACAAGTACGATCTGCGAAAAATGATATTTGGCACTGACGATGTGTTTCCAATGTGGGTTGCTGATACCGATTTTAAAGCTCCGGCTTTTATTTTCGAGGCACTCAGGAAACGCCTTGCGCATGGAATATTTGGGTATACCATTATAAATGACGACTATTTCAATTCAATCATTTATTGGCTGAAAGAACAACATGGATGGGAAATTAAAAAAGAACATATTAAGTTTTCGCCGGGAGTGGTACCTTCGCTTTATGCCAGTGTTCTGGCATTTACTAAACCTGGTGATAAGGTAGTGGTACAAGCGCCGGTGTACTATCCGTTCTTCTCTGCTATTAAAGAAACCGGAAGAGAACTAGTAAACAATCCTTTAGTCCTTGAAAATGGCCGGTACCATATGGATATCGACGATTTTAAAAAGAAAATCGATAACCGTACCAGCATGTTTTTCTTATGCAGTCCCCATAATCCTGGAGGAATGGTATGGCGCAGGGAAGAATTGTTAGAAATATGCCAGGTATGCCTCGAAAATAATATACTGGTGATCTCCGATGAAATTCATTCCGATATTGTTTACGAGGGATTTAAGCATATTCCTACCGCCACTTTGGGTACGGAAATCGAAAACAATACCATCACCCTCAATTCACCCAGTAAAACATTTAATATCGCGGGGTTCAGCTCGTCTTATATCGTATCCTCTAACAGTGATTTATTGCACCAAATATCAAGGCATTTCGAGGGAATGCATATTTCTCCGGGTATTTTTGACATAGAGGCCACAAAAGTTGCCTATTTTCAAGGGAAAGATTGGGTAAGGGAACTGATCGCATATTTTGCCAATAATATTCACACTGTACGGACTTTTTTAGAAAAAAATCTTCCCGAAATTGAGCTTATTGAACCAGAAGCTACCTATTTACTATGGCTCGATTTCAGAAAACTTAATTTAAATAGAAAAGAATTAAGTGATTTACTGGTTCAAAAAGCAAAATTAGGCCTGAGCGACGGATTTCAGTTTGGTGCAGAAGGCAATGGCTTTCGCAGAATGAACATTGGATGTGCCTTATCCAAGGTCAATGAAGCGCTTGAAGCTATGGCACGGTTTTTAAAAAAATGAAGCAACAGCATGTCGGGATAATGTGCCAATGCTGAGCGAAGCGAAGTCCCGACTCGTAACCCATCACTCAATTTGTTTTCTACAACCCACTTATTGTTTTGTTTTTTGGGGACTCAACCGTAAATTTGAAAGGAATCTTTATTTTTTCCTTTGGTTTAATCTTGTAAAACCATTCTATGTAATTGTAATCATCCATTTTCACATGTTCCTTATCTGCTTCAATATCTGGCTCAGTTAATGTTACTTTAATATCTGCGCTGTTGGACATGGGTATTTGGTCCCACACAACTATCTCTTCCTCGCTCTTCTTATTGCTTGTAATTTCAATAATATAATCGTAGATATACTTATTTTTCTTGGTAATCACGCCTTCATCCTTCTGGTACTGCTTAATGGTTTTGTATTTCACTTCTATGCCGTCATCAACTCCAAGGAAGGTCCAAAATTCCTGTCCGGTGCTCACGAGGTCCAATTGCGAGGTACTTACAAAATTATTATCGAGAAATACATTGGTGCTGCCTGATAGTAAAGGATAGTCTGTGGTATTTATTACTTTGGCTTTTAAATAAGCATAAGGAATAAGTTTGGGTACCGTTGAATAACGGAAAACCGCATCAAACTCATTCATCATGATGGTTACTTTATGTTGCTGGTTATCACTATTAATTGTGTTTTTCCCCGATACGACAAAGACTGCGGAAGTGGCTCCAGGTTCAATAGTCGCTTCATTTATTGCTATATCTTCAGCCCTTAATGCATCTTTTTTATCTTCTCCCAGTTCAGCACTTTTTGATGGCGCGGCATTGTACATTTGGGACATTTCTGCCTTTCTTTTGACCCTATCATCCGACTCACGATCTTGCGTGTAATCGTATAAACTTAGGTACCATTGACTTAGTGAAGGTTGCTGTCCGCTCAGATTTGCACGGGCTGTTGATAGTTTTATTTTCACATTATCCCAATCTTCGGTTGTATTTTGCCGAATCATAGCCTGATAGGTAATGTTCATTTTTTTTGTATCGGTAAATACCCGTAAATCATATACCGGATACCAGCTCGGACCATGCACCATATAGGAAAGGTTCACCGAAACTTCCGATTCCTCTCTTACGTCTATCAGGACTTCCACTATATTTTTAGATTTCTCCTGGGTACCTCCAAGGCTGTTAATTTTAGTCTGAACCAGGTTTATTTCATCATTTAACAATCGTATTTCCCTTTCCGTAGATCGAATCTGTTTATTTAGCTCATCAAGCTTGGTGCGATAATAGCTTACCATTTTAATCCATTTGTCCGGATCAGCATCAGGTTGCACTTTTTCATTGTTTGAAACAGTGGAAATTCTTGTCATTATCTTTTCTATCAGTTCTTCCACCATCTTTTGCTCTTTATTCGCATTAGAAATAAGATCATTCGCATCAACAAGCGAATCCTGCAACGAGATTACCTTTGCATTCAATTTTCTTTTTTCCTCATCCGTAGTAGCTGCATAAAACTCTCTTTTAAATTTAACGTCTTTCAACACCGCATTGCCTTCTCCATTAGCCTGGATGCTATTTTGATCAACAGCTTCCGGTAAATTATCGAACAACAATATATGTTCTCCTTTTGTGAATCTCTTCGAAATCGTCCTCGTCACAATTGCCCGGTCAAGAAATACCATTACTGCTGTAATAGACGATTCGTTTTTATTTTCTTTTTTATCTGTCATAGTTGCTGTAGATTTATGATTGAACAACAAAAACAATATTAATAGCATTACTGTGGACAAACAAATTTTTCTCGTCATAATAAATTTGATTAAGATTGTTTAATAATCCAATAATAATAAACTAAAAGTATCGGTGCCGATTTGGCCCGAAAGGTCCGTAGCCGTTATAACAATTGGATATACACCTGTTTCCGCCTTATATGTATTTTTTATTAAAGAAAATGTACTTGAATTAAAAGTCATCCATTTTGGTAAACTCGCCCCTCCTGCCAAGGAAACTTTGTAAGTAATGGCATCGGCTATATCAGGGTCTGTTGCCTTAAGCAATTGTATAGCAAATGTATCGGCGTTAATTGTTATATCGGCATTTGGCGCTTTAAAATAGGGCTTGCTAACTACTATTGGATACGACATAGGGTATATAGAATCTTTGATATTTGTAAGCAACCGGTAATAGTATGTATTCCCAATTACAACAGTAGTATCATTGAAGGAATTCATTTTGGGCCCAATAGTTGCGATAGTATCAAATTCTGCATTAATGTCAGTTTTTCTTTCAACTACAATACTGTCATTTTCAGTTGTACGATTGGTCCACTTCAGCACTACCTTGTTATTGAAGGGCTGTGAAATAGATAATTTTGTAGGGGATTCTTTATACGTGTATATTAAAATATCCTTTATTTCATTCCATTTTCGTAAGCTTCGTTTATAAATCAAGAAATCACCGCCATCGCCCCAGGCATCAAAGGCAACACCATGGTTTAAAGCTTGCTCAACCACGGTGGCATAACAATACATGCGTGAATTGTAAGCGCATGTTTTAATAGAGCCAAATTCACTAATAACAACAGGAATATTATTTGTTTTAGACCAATTTGCTGCCTTGTCAAAAATACCCTTTGTGCCTGCCAAATCGGCATCTGTTGCATATGAGCCGGTTCCCTGAAGCCCGAAAGGCCATGGATCGTACGAATGGAAATAAGCAATCAGATGGTTATCGTTTGGAGGGATTGCGGCAGCTATCATCGGATCTATACCTGCCCAATCATTCCCGGAAAATATAACGTTGCGCGTTGGATTCGTTTTGCGGATAATCGAAAGCACACGTGTATTAAGCTCGTTAACTTGAGCAATTGTCATATTTGCAATATCACTACGGGGCTCGTTAAGAATCTCGAAAAGAAGGTTTTCCGATTTGTTTTTAAACCGGGTTGCGATCTGGCTCCAGATACTATCAAAACGATCCCGGTTGGTTTTAACACTGTATCCATCCTTAATAAAACCCTCGTGATGCGCATTGATGGTTATAATTAAACCACGCTTCAGCCCCCAGTCAACAACCTGCTCAACCCTGTTCAGCCAGGCAACATTTATTGCATAAGGAGGTGTTGTTGCGGTATGCCCTTGCCAGGTAATTGGTATTCTAACATTGGTAAAACCGGCACTTTTGTAATCATCAAAATAATACTCCTGAACAGGACCATTATTCCATCCTCCTTCAGTAGGAGGCTCCATGGTATTGCCCAGATTAATTCCCCGCACCATTTGGGCGATAGCTTGTTTGGGCGTTAACTGTCCATAACTGGTATTGATCAATAATGACAAGCACATTAAAGTAGTTAGTGTTTTACCGTTGTTCATAATCCTATTTATAGTTATTAAGCAAATTTTCTTTATACTTTGGCAAAAGTATACATTTCTGTCCTTATTATTATCTAGTTGTTACAGTCCTGAGATATAGTATGTTCCACCTAGGGTTGTAGATAAATCATATACAAAGCTGCTTTTTATTTGCAAGGTTTTTAGTTTTGCTTTTTCTGAAATCAGGGGTTTCTTCCCTTCCGAAACCTGATAAAACGGATTGATGTTGTTGCCCCGGGCAATCTCAAGCTTTGTTTTACCTTCAGCCTTCAATGGTGTATAAGAACGAATGCGGCAATTTCCTCCAAGCTTTGATCTGATAACCAGTTTTGAGATTTTCCCATCTTTCCATTCCATCAATTCGATTTCGAAACCCCCGCGTGCACAGAGTCCTTTAATGCTGCCGTTTTGCCAGGCATCCGGTAATGCCGGGAGTACCTGAATAGCTCCATCATGGCTTTGCATGAGCATTTCGGCAAGGCCGGCAGTAAAACCAAAATTGCCGTCGATTTGAAAAGGCGGACAGGCATCGAGCATGTTTGGGTAAGTACCGCCTTTCCCGTCAAAATCGATATGGCTATAATCGCACTTGTCAACCAGGCTTATTTGGTTGGTCATTAATTTATATGCATGGTTTCCATCGAGAAAACGTGCCCAGAGGTTAATTTTCCAGTTCATCGACCACCCTGTTGAAGGGTCGCCACGGTAAATGAGAGAAGTGCGCGCAGCATCAAAAAGTTCGGGTGTCCGCAAAGGCGAAATCTGATTGGAAGGATAAGCCCCGTACAAGTGAGAGACGTGCCTGTGATGATCGTTTGGATTATCCCAATCATAAAGCCATTCCTGCAATTGGCCGTACTGACCAATTTGCATGGGAGGCAACCTTTTTAAAGTTCCTTTCATTTTCAAAACCAATTCTTTATCGGTTTTCAGAATCTCCGCTGCTTTTATCGTTTTGGTAAAAAGATCGAACAGCAATTGATTATCCATAGTTGTACCGGCCGATATTGATGACTCCGGATGACACTGAGGAGAATTTTCGGGCGAAATGGACGGACAAACTACCAACCATTTGTGCCGGGGTTCTTCAACCAAAAAGCTAAGGTAAAACTCAACTGCACCTTTCATTACAGGGTATACCGATTTGAGATATTCCTCATTACCATTGTATTCGTATTTTTCCCACAAATGCTGGCTGAGCCATGCACCGCCCATCGGCCACATGCCCCAGTATGAGCCATCGATAGGCCCGTTTATGCGCCAAATATCGGTATTGTGGTGCAGCACCCAGCCCTGGGCACCATACATGTCTTTTGCCGTTTGTTTGCCACTTTCGGAAAGTTCACGTATCATTTGGATCAGCGGCTCGTTCATCTCGCCAAGATTGGTAACTTCCGAGGGCCAGTAATTCATCTCGGTATTAATGTTTACCGTGTACTTGCTATCCCAGGGCGGGTAAAGCTGGTCGTTCCACAAGCCCTGAAGCGTAGAAGGCTGCCCACCTGGCTGGGAAGAAGAAATAAGCAGGTAACGGCCAAACTGAAAATACAAAGCCGCCAGCTGCGGATCGTTCCCCCTGGCAAATTGTTCAATTCGAACGTTGGTGGGGTTTTTAACCGAATCCGTTTTCCCGAGGTCAATGCTTAGCCGGTTAAAATATTTTTGATAGGCAGATATATGATCTTTTAGTGCCTGTAAGTAATCTTTTTTTAGAGCAGTTTGAAGGTAAGCACTTGCTCTTTCACCAGCATTGGCGCTAATATCTGAATAACTTTTAAAGCTCGAAGCTATGGAAATATAAACAGTTGCATTATTTGCATTTGTTACGTTCAGCGCATTGCCGCTTGCTGAAATTGTACCACCTTCGGAAACTATTTTTACCTGGGCATGAAACTTGACTTTGCCCTTTATTGTTTCGCAATCGCCAGTAGTGCCTGATAATATAAGTTTGTCATTACCTTCAGTTGAAATATTAATCTGCGACGGCCTGTCCATGGAAGCAGTAAAATTGAGCTTGCCCGGTTTGCTGGCTGTTAAACGAACGATGATAACCTGATCGGGAATTGAGGCAAAAACTTCGCGCTGGTAACTTACACCACCAACCACGTAGCGGGTTGTAGCCACCGCGTTTTCAATATTCAGTTCCCTGTAGTAATTGGTAAAATTCTCGTGCCCCGGAAACGAAAGATTAAGGTTGCCAACAGTTTGATAGGGCATGCCATTTGAAATTTTTGTGATAAATTTCTGGTTCACCAAATCCTGGGCTTCTTTGAATTTACCCTCAAAAATTAGTTGCCGAACCTGTGGTAACGCTTCTTTTGCATCGGGATTATCGTTACGGTTTGGCTGGCCGGCCCAAACTGTATTCTCATTAAGCTGAATTTTTTCGTGGTAAGGGTTTCCGAATATCATAGCGCCCAAACGGCCATTTCCTATCGGCAATGCTTCAACCCATTGTTCGGCAGGACTGTTATACCAAAGTTTTAACATTTCCTGACATCTAACTCCTGTCACTATCAGAATATTAATACATAATAAAAAAAATCTCTTTTGCATATTGTGACCTATTTAGTGTTCGCTTGTAAATCAATTATTTAATTCAAGTTGCTGGTTTATCTTCAACAAACTAGTAACCAGTAACACGTAACTAGCAACTTAGGTTATTTATAAAATAGGGATAGACAAATCTCACTTTTTTAATAACTTATATCTAATTTCTTTACCATTCAGGTTAATTGTGATTAAATAAATACCCGATGTAAGGCTGGAAATATTTATTATTGGGCTTTTAGGAAAACGGACAGACATTACTTGTTGTCCAACTAAATTCCATATCTGCATATTTGAAACACCTGAAACCGAGGAGAGTTGAATAAAATCATTTGCAGGATTGGGCAAAATCATGATATCCGTATGGGGTTCGGCACTCCTTACATCAACATTTTGGTTTAAGGTTACAGCATATTGTAATACAGTCTTAACCCCGCACGAATTAGTGAATGTTGCGATTATAGATGTACATGAACTATCAGGATGGATGGTTTGTTTGTCTGATGAGCCTGATGTACCGCATCCGCTCCAACTCCATGAGCCATAACCACCATTGGCTTTCGGGGCCAAAATAATAGAGTCGCCCAAATTAAAGGTTATCTTATCCGTATCTGTCAATGCTCCATTATTCAGTTGCAAATAAGGAGTTGCCTGGATTGGAATACATTGACTCACATAAGTTGTGATGCTTTGTGCATCCAAAGTATCTTTAAATGAGTTATTGCTACAAACAATTACCCCTTCATCCATAATATTTTTACTACCCGATGTAACATACTTTCTTACACCATAAATGGTGTCATTTTTAAATGTAAATGTTTGGATTTTACTGGCGGCAATCGAGTTTACAACCAAAACGATATCATTACCTCCACCTTTAAAGCCTACAACAAATACTCCTGACTGGGGTTGATAGGTCGCGTCTATTCTATAATATCCCGGGCGGATATATTTTGAGAACTGTGCCATCGTATACCCCTTCTTCTTAATCGAACCACCGGTATTAATTATGTTACAGCCAGGTTGCCTCAGATACCACCAAATATAGGCATTCATGTTATTATACATGCAATCAAGAATTTCTCTGGCCATGGTAATACAAGTACCTATGTCCTCATTGGTATAATAATGCTCCGTCATCCAGACTCTCTTTCCAGCATTAATAGCTTTTGTATAGGTCCACGGAGTAGTACCGTAAAGATGCCCCCCAATATGGGTTATATGGGATGCAGCCGTTGAATCGTTTAAGGTTGAATCAGACAGCCTTGAATCAAAATTTAAAGCTTCCGGCATCATGACCGGCTTTCCTATTGTCGGTGCGTTATTCTTGCAAAAGTTCATAAGTTGTGTAGCATTCCATGTGCACGATTCATAAGTTACCGAAGTGTTTGGCTCGTTTTGAACTGAGATCACATCTATGTTTCCCATATTATTGCAGAAGTTCTTCAGGAAAGTTGCATAGTCGGCGTATGATGTGGTTTTAAGCCCGCCAGCTACAACATTGTTGTTTGTCTTCATTGAAGCAGGCGGTGTCCATGGGGTGGCTAATATCATGGCTCCCCGTGCCTTAGCTTTCTGGGCGTTTACTTTTTCGTCAGTCCACAATGAATTAGGATCGATGCGGACACGCAATATACTTAACCCTAACTGGTTGCTATTGTTATTTTTGAAAGCGGCATCAGCCTCAGCATCGCTAATTTGCCCGTGCCAAGCCGTACTAGCCCCAAAACCATCAATATATTGCTTTTTATTTGCAGCGTCAATGGTTGCTACCTGGGCTGTTGTGCAAACAGATGTTCCAAGTATAACCGCAATAAACAAAAACGGATGCCACACTTTTTTATTCATACGTACAAATTTTTTTACTTGTTTTGAAATTCATAGTGAAACCAATCCACATCTAAAAAACCTGTTTCACTCTCATTATTATAACAGTAAACCCCTATGTTATCGCCCTGATCTCCCCATTTGCCTGTGAGATTCTGTAAAGCATAAGCGTTCGCATTGTTCCAGGATAAAAAACCAACTTTTAGTTTATCGGATTTGTTGCACGATAAGCACGAAACAAATAAAACAAGGATGAAGATAAGCATACTATATTTCATAATAGTCTGTTTTTTGTATTGGTACTATTAAATTTAATAATTTTACTGCACTTCCCTTAAAAAAGTTGCATCTATATTTACGAACTTGCAATTGACCAATACTTCCAAACGATTTTGGACGCAAATTCTCTATTATTGAACCGATTCCATGCAATGAGAAATATTTGCAGAAACTATTTCAATAGGATTAGGAAAAGTTAAAAAGCATAGCCAATACCATTGGCTACGCCCCAAATGGAAAAAATACAATCCGGACAGGATACCTTAGGTGCGAAAGACGTCGAAATATTAGCTTTGAAGTTGCTGTAAAGACTTGTTTTGTTATTTATTGTTTGTTTTGACGATATTCTAAAATAAACCCATAGTTATATGGTTTGTTCCCAGGATTCGTGTACTTTTCCATGGTTGGCGCGCCCCACGAATCGTCTCCTCCAACACCGTGGATATTCAAATCGATGTTGAGGTTGATGAAATCTCTGGTTGGCAAATCAAAAGGATGATTGGCTTTTTCGAGATCGTCTTCGTTATATGGCCATGCTCGGAAACAAAGAGGTTGCAGGCCGGTAATTTTAATAAAATTGTTATTATGGTCAGCAACGGAAAACCATCTTACATCGCAACGGTTGGCATTGTCTTGTGGAACGGCGTAATTGGTAATAAAATTCTCCAGTTTCGATTCGTACAAACCAATCATCGCAGCTGTTTTCCTATCGGGATAATTCTCGAAAGGCCCACGTCCATACCATTTAATGTAATTGAATTTATCCGGAATTTGCATGCGCATACCAAATTTTGGAATTTTGGGTACAGTATCGCTTTTGGGCTTGTAATCGGCTTCTACCTGTATTTGGCCAATGCTATTTATGAAATATTTCAGGGTATAGCCGGCACTTATTTCAGGTAGCCTCATGAGGAAATTGATGGTCACTAATCCGTCCTGTTTCTTTACCTCAGCGCTTTCCAATATACGGTTCGATGCGGCATTTTTCCATTTGCCCAGCGTTTGATCGTAACCACTTTGTTTTTGGTTATTGTTGGCTGGTTTCCAGAAATATGGTTCCAGAATGCCATGCAACAGTTCCGAATTGTTTTGCACCCAGCTAATCATCGCCCCTGTAGCTTTATTAAAAACAACTTTAAACGAATCAGTTTGCACTGAAATTTCGGTTGGTGTTTCTTTTACGTTTAGATTTCCCCCGATAACTTCAATTTTTTTAAATTGCCTAGGTTTGAGTATAAATTGTTCGTGGGCTACACAGTAACCTTCTTCGGCCCATAAAGTTGCTTTTTTAAGATGCGCGTAAAGATTCAGGCAAACTTCCGTTGAAATGGTGTCGAGTGCAACCGGAAGCGGAATTTGAATGTCGAAGAATTTACCTGGAAGCAATGAATTGTCAGCCAGTTTACCAGACTGAACCACTTTTCCGTTTGAGGTAAATTCATACATCAAATCGAATTCGTTAAGCGAAAGAAAGTCGTAATGGTTGGTTATTTTAACAGAAAGTGGCTTTACGCTTACGAGATTAAAAATAACCGATTGATACACTTTCTGTACTTCAAAGTAATGTGGGTTTGGTACCCTATCTGAAGCTACCAGGCCTTTAATACAAAAAACACCATCGTTTGGATAATCTCCAAAATCACCTCCATAAGCCCAGAACTCATTATCGTTCAGTTTCAAATCTGCCGGATGCTCGCCATATTTCATGGGTGAACCATCTCTGTTCTTTGCCAATCCCTGATCGACCCATTCCCAGATGGCGCCACCCACCAAGCTTGAATCGGCATAGAAGACATCCCAATATTCCTGCAGATTGCCACCGGAATTACCCATCACATGGGCATATTCCCTTAAAAAAACAGGTTTATCCTTTATCTTTTGGCCAAGTTCCTTTAATTGGTCTGGATGTAAATAGCCTTCATCGTAAATGGCCGAAACATCTCTTTGGGTATCGGAATAAACCAAACGTGTGGAGTCGAGTTTTTTCACGGTGTCGGCCATTGCTATTAAGTTACGACCTTGTCCGCCTTCGTTTCCTAACGACCAGAAAATAACACAGGCATGGTTTTTATCTCGTTGTACCAACGAAACGGCACGGTCCACATGAGCCTTTGTCCACACCGGATTATCGCCAATTTCCTTATTTCTAATCCCAAACCCGTGCGATTCCTGGTTGGCTTCGTCCATCACGTAGAAGCCGTATTGGTCGCACAATTCATAAAACATTGGGTCGTCTGGGTAATGACAAGTACGTATCATATTGATGTTCGCCTGCTTCATTAGAACCATATCGCGTTCCATCGTTCGCCTGTCCACATGTTTGCCTGTGCGTGGATGCTGTTCGTGCCTGTTTACGGCTTTAAGTTTTACGGCTTGTCCGTTAATAGTGAATAAGTCTCCATGCACTTCCACTTTTCGCACTCCAAAGCGCCAATGGATGGTTTCGATAATTTCGTTCTTATCGTTCTTTAGATTCAGGTGCATATCATATAACGAAGGCGTTTCGGCAGACCAAATCAGTGGCTGGTTAAGCGTTGTTTCCAGTTTTATTTGATTGTTCGAAGAGGCTTCTGCGGAATTTATTTTCTTCGATAAATCAATAGCGATAACCTTTCCGGAGGTGGTTGTACCAGTAATTTTGGCTTCAACCGTCAGGTTCTTAACCTTTGTATTTGAACGGTTTTCGATGTTCGCTTTGATTTTTACAAGGGCATTTGCGTAATTTTTATCGGGGTCGGCAATCACGGTGAAGTCTTGAATAAACGATTTTGGCCGGATAAACAGATCAACATCCCTGAAAATTCCACTCATACGCCACATGTCCTGGTCTTCGAGATAACTTCCATCGCACCAGCGATATACTTCAACTGCCAGTTTATTTTCTCCTTTATGAATGAATGATGTAATATCGAATTCAGCCGGCGACATTGAGTTCTCGCTATATCCGACTTTTTGTCCATTTACCCAAACATACATGGCAGATTGCACCCCGTCGAAATTCAAAAATACCAGTTTGTCGTTCCAATTTTCCGTCATCTGAAAAGTAGTGCAGTAGCTACCTACAGGATTGCGGTACAAATAGCTGGTAAAATTCTTGGGAGGTTCGCTTGTAACGCTTGGTGGGTTTTTCTGAAAAGGATAATTTATGTTGATGTAAATGGGTACGCCAAAACCTTGCATTTCACAATTTCCGGGTACGAAGATATTTGTCCATTCCGCAACTGAGTACTCTGTTTTATAAAAGTCAACCGGACGTGTATCGGGGTTAGGCGACCATTTAAATTTCCAGGTTCCGTTTAGCGAAACAATTTGAGGGTTGTTCTGTTTTTCGCTAGGGAGATAAAAAGTAACATGTGCTTTTTCTTTGTTTATCCCTATCACATCAGGATTTTCCCAATCTTTGAGATTGTTGGTTTCCTGGGCAAAGTTGTTCATTGCCGGAAGTATTAAAAATGTTATGGTAAATAAACGATGGAATATTTTTTTCATAATTGAAATATTTTTTTTAATATACACAATTAACCCCCTCAACAGCGGAATGTGTGTGTTTCTGTGTTGGATGTTTGGGATCGGTGGTTTATGTATTCAGTTATTACTTTTGTTTTGTTCGAGCCCACCATCAGTTCACAGATACCAGCCCTTCCTCCGATAGAAGTCTTATTAAGCCTATGCTACTTATTTTATAGCACCATTAATTTTAAGTGCTATAGCATTTTCGCAAGGAGCACTAGCAGGCAATTGGACTTTAAGTCCTTCGTCTGTCTGCTTCCACTCTATTTTTCCTTTGTAGCCCAGCAGCGTAACGTCGCTGATTTTTTTGCCTTGTAGTTGCGGCGAATTGGTTGCCAGGGATTTAATAAGTGTTGTGTTTGCTTCGGGCCATTTCATTATAAAGGCGTAAATCGTTTCACCTTTGGTTGTGAAGCGTATATCTTCCGAAGTAAAACCTTTAGTGGCATTTTCGTTGAATTGGCCTCCTTTTACTATTGTTGGGCCTTCGCCAAAGATTGTCCAGGGGCGCGTGTCGTAAATGGCTTCGCTATTAATAGCCATCCATTTGCCCATACCCTTAAGAAAGGCGATTTCAATAGAGTCGATAGTGCCATCGCCGCGCACGGGGATGCTTAACAACAGGTTACCGTTTTTGCTTACAATGTCAACAAGCGAGTTTATTACTTGATTAACAGATTTGTATTCATTTTTTTCAAAACGTGCTCGTTTGTAATGCCAGGAACCAATGCACATATCCGTTTGCCAGGGTTTGGGCATAATTCCTTCGTTAAAACCGTTTTCAACATCAAATGTTACGCCGGTTTGTTCCAAAGGACTGAGGTTTTTTGCTGTTACCACGGCATCAAGTTTCCCGTCGTTCCATTTCATATTGGCATTGTAGTAGTGGGCAACAACATCAATACCATACTGTTCTAATGGTAATTTTGAATCGTCGAAATAAAGCAGGTCGGGATGGTATTTATCCACAAGGTCCTGGCAACGAAGAAACCAATTTTCGGCAAAGGCCGGATTCGCAGGAATTTTTTCGCTCCATTTCCTGTCATTCTTCTCGTGCCATGCATTTGCGTCTTTTATGGTTTTAATACTATCGGGTATTACCATACAAGGGCCTACGTAGAGTTCCTGCGGATCGAGGCCTTCCCACCATTTGCCTTTACCGTCGGCTTTTGTAAGTGTTGCAGCATCGTAACGGACTCCGGCTAGCGGCCCTTCGGCATCGTAACCGTAAGCTATCTGGAACCAATGCCAGGCATGGGCTGAGTGGTTGCTTACTCCAAAACGAAGGCCGTTTTTACGAGCGGCTTTTGCCCAGATGTCAATTAAGTCCTTTTTAGGCCCAACATTTACGGAGTTCCAGGCATGGTATTTTGAATCGTAGTTATCAAAATTATCGTGATGGTTGGCAAGTGCCACAAAGTATTTGGCCCCGGCTTGTTTGTACAATTCCATTAACTTTTCCGGGTCCCAGTTTTCGGCTTTCCATAGATTGTCAATCTCCATGAAGCCAAATTTTGAAGGATGCCCATAATGTTTTAAATGATAATTGTACATCTCGGTTCCCTGGATATACATATTGCGCGCGTACCAGTCGCCCTGTTCGGGCACGCACTGGGCCGACCAATGCGCCCATATACCAAATTTCGCGTTTCGGAACCAATCGGGGCAAGCGTAGTTTTTTTCAAACGATTCCCAACTGGCTTCGAATTTGCCTTTTTCAATAGGGAGTTTTGGGGTGGTTTGGGCGTTTGTTGATATGCCTGAATTTAAGACAAGAGCGACAAACGCAAGAATCAAATGTTGAATTTTTAAATGTTTTGTTTTCATAATCTATTTATTTTTAAGTTGATATTCAAACGAATCCACGTCAACAAACCCTGCTTCCTGCTGATTGTTGTAATTGTAAATGCCAAAACGGGTCCCACGATAATTTGCCCAGGTGAGTTGTGAGGGTTTTCCAAACGCAATATATTTCTTGTTGTCGAAACTGTATTCGAAATTGCACGCCCCGCTATAATCAGCTTTTATGCGGAAATAAATTGTTTTTATTTTTTTCGGGACAACAACGCCAACCAATACAGTAAGTTCCTTTTTGTCTTCTTTGGCTTTGTATATGAATTTTTTCACATCATCGTTCATAACAACACCCAAAGATGAATAGTTTTTCCCGCCATCGTACTGGCACAAACCCAAATCCTGCCCGTTTGCCATTCCATTTATTTCCAGTTTTACGGTTGCTGTGATGTTTTCGCAATGGTAATAGCGCTGTCCGATAGTGTTTCCGGCTTTAAAAAAGTCATTATCCTCCAAAGGCTTGAACGCGTATAAACGTAAATAGCCAGGATGTTCGATAAGCGACCATTTATCAGCTCTCGGCTGTTGGTTCCACTGCCATTGCAAGCCAAGTTTTGGGGCAGTAAAATCGTCGCTTGTTTGAATTTTTATATTCGGATTGTTCAGGTTTGGTTTCTTTTCTTCCCAAACCATTTCGCCAACGCCATCGTTATCAATATCCTGGCCAATTTCAGGCCAATCGTTCACCCATTTCATCGAAAGCACACTTAGGAAACGGCCTGAGAAATGCCCGGTACCATGGTGCGTAATAAAATACCAGTCTTTACCATCGGGAGTGTCTAGCAGGGAGCCCTGGTTGGGTTCATAATCCTTATCAAAACCCTGCGAATGAAGAATCTCTTTTAATTCGTAAGGACCATAAATGTTTTTTGAGCGGAGTAAAACAGGTATGCGTGGACGAAAACCATCGACTTTACGTACTTCACTGAAAAATAAGTAGTAATAGCCATTGCGTTTGAACATTTTATTGGCTTCCGAAGTACGATAGGGATGTGTTATGTATCCGCCAATAATATCGAGGTACTTGGCATTATCCGACTTATCGACAATACGCCCGTCAAGGAGTTGTTTACCATCCGGGCTCATCTTAAAGATGCGAGGACACCATTCGTACTTGCCGAAGTTGGAAGCTATAATATAGGCCTGCCCGTCATCGTCCCAAAGCGGACAGGTGTCGTCCCAGCCAAAACCATTAAGTGGGTGGCCTTCCATATCGGTCATTTGCAATACTTTCCATGGTCCCTCGGGGCGGTCGGAAACTGCCATCCACCATCCGTTCTTTTTGGTGGTGAAATGGCAATAGAACTTATTATCGTGAAACCGCAAGCTGCCGGCATATACGCCCTGGTCATACCCTTTCATACTGTTCCAATTCAGTTCGGGGCTTAAAACAGAAATATCGGCAACCACGTGGCCTATAATTTCCCAGTTCACCATATCTCTGGAATGTATAACAATCATCCCAGGCGATTCCTGCAATGTGGACGAAATGCCATAATAATCTTCGCCAACACGGATTATATCGGGGTCGGAGAAGTCTCCTGCAAGCACAGGATTGCGAAAAGTACCATTGCCTTGGTCGCCCCATTTACCAGAAGGTTGGGCGCAAATAAACGTAGTTACAAAAAAAAGTGCTAAGACGAGAAGCCTGGTTTGTGATAGTTTAGTTGTTTTCATATTATTGTTGGATATAAAATACGGAAGAAATGGGAGCCAGCGTTAACTTTATGGTCGTTGCCGGTTGTCCGTCTATATCTGTTTGTGCAAGTTCTGTCTTTTGTTGATCTCCGGTATGCGGGTTCCAGGTTTCCAGGTTTTGATTGCCCCTGAAAGTTACCTTGGTATCTATTGGTTTATCGGACGAATTGGCGAAAAAGTAAATGTTCCGTCCGTTTTTTACCTTGTGGATGTAAGTAAGTGCCCCATCGTATTGAATGCCCATTTTTACAGGCCATGCAGGTGCTTCCTGAATATCAACGTCTTTTACAGGAATTGCTTCTTTAAGAACGGCCCCTACAATTTTAAGTTCAGGGTTAGGAAGGAAGTATCCCCTACCACCGGCATCATTATTGTTCATAAAGTAACTCGTAAAATCGTCAACCACTAAAGTCATCTCGGCAGTCATCGGGTTATTGTCCGAAATGCCAAATACTTCGTAAACCATATCGTGTATTTCTTTATCGCGGTTAAATTCGGACGATTTCGAAGGCAGTTTGCTGGTGGCAATAACAATACCACCTTTGCGATAGAATTCGAGGACTCTTTGAGCTGCAATAGCCGAAAAAGTTTCGCCCCCAGGCAGAATTAGAACCCGATATTCCTCACGGTTTACTTTGTTGTTCAGGATAAGGCGCTTGTTCTCGACCAAACAATTGTCAACCAATACTTCGGGATGCAGGTAAGTGTAATCAATACGGAGTGCGCGAAAAAGCATTTCTCCAAGGTTCATATAATCAATTTCGGGAGGTACAATGCCACCTTCGAGGGCATAATACATGTCAGCCGAACTGCCTTTCTGTTTGCTACGCTTTGGCCCGGCAAAGCTGTATGCCGATTGAAGCGCTGCAATTGGATAAACCACAGCAATATCGGCAACATGCCGGCCTCCGCGAAGCAAGTAACTTGCACGGCCAATAAACCGGTCTGTTTCAGTGCCCGTATCGATAACTTTTAGCTGGATGTTAGTGCCCATGGTAAACTGGTCCAAAGCAGTGCGCATGATAATGGTCGGGTTGATGGTACGATACGCGGCATAAGTCTCGACAATGCATTCGGGCCTATCGTAATTATAAGCTGCCGATGTAACAATTTTGTACGAAACATTGGACCTTCCAGGGTAATAAATATCGTCGTGCCCCGGAACTTGCTGGTGCTTGAAAGCCTTCATCAGGTCGCCATTGATAGCAACTGGGTTTCGGGCTTCTTCCTGGTCCAAATGCCCACCCAGGTTAATGCCATGACGGGCGCACCATTCGGCCATTTGCCCTATATAGTTTTCGGAAAACATTTCGGCATGAAACCCAAATAACGCGTTACGTGCTGCCGATGTTTCAGCCCCAATATCGTACCAAAGAGCCGGATAATAAACCATGGGCGAATAATGATATTTCTTCTCAAATTCTTTATTGAAACTGGCAGTCCACATCCTTCCGTCCGTCAGGTGCATGGCGGGTTCGTCGTACATGGTCCGTTTTATGACTGCGCCAAAATATTCTTTGAGGTGGGCGTAATAAGGTTCAAAATTCAGTTCGATGTACTTTGCCACAGCTTCCTTATCCAAATAATCCACAAACCCACCCTTTTGCGATTGCGGGCGGAATGTAGAGTTCAGATAAAAACCCATGATTTTCCAATTTCCTTTCGGGATTTTGCATTTTAAAATGCTATTGTCCGAAAGCAGATTGCTGACATCAATACGCTCATGGCTTTCCATGTTCATAAGCACCGCGCCGATATAAATCCCTTTAGGTATTTCCAATGCTGCTTTTTGAGGGCCGGTTACATTCTTTTCAACCATTTCGAGGCTTTTGGCTGCATACTCAGGGTATTTCGAATAAAACTGGCCACCCACGATACCGCTGGGGTAATTCCATTCGTCGTAGAGAGTGCTCATCGGGAAATTATACTTCAAACCTTCGTCAATAGCGAGCTTGTAAATCCGGAAGTATTCTTCGCTAAGGTAAACCTCCCCTTTGTCGCTTGGTGTGCGCCGTGAAGCTTTCAGGTACTCTTCGGAAAGACCCGTTGTTGGACCTCCTCCGGGGCCAAGCAAGTACGAACCCCACGAATCTTTTTGAACACTCGATTCAATTGATTTGATAACTCCTTCCTCCGAAAGATTTGTGAGGCCAAACCCGAGCCAGCGCACTCCCCTGTATTCAGGGAGCGGATTTTTGAAATTCAGGAAACTGATGGAGTCGCCTTTATCGAATTCAGCGGAAGCAACCATCGCAGGGGTTTGTGCCTGACCAACCAACGAAAAGGTTGTTAAATAAAAGACGCTGAAATGTTTTTTTAAAAATATCATTTAAAGTTTTTATTTGGCCGTAAGCAGTACATTTTTTCTACTCAATGGAAGTGTTAAAAGGCGAAGTTTCGTCTGTTGCATTTTCGATGGCTTCGATATTAGATTCTATTCGAACGCTGGTTGCCGGCTCAACCGACAATTGTTTGGAGTCGAAATCCTTACCGTTTGCCTGCATTTTAATTATTACAGATGCGGGAGTTTTGGAGTGGTTGTAAACATAAGTATCGGCTGTTTTTGGTTTCAACGGGTCGCGCTCAACGTAATAAGGTTCAATGTTGCTAACCACTTGCCCTTGCAGTTTTATCTTAAACGAATAAGCATAATTGCATGGCTTTACTTTTGGAAAGAATATCCGAAGCCCTTTGTCTGTCTGTTTCCAAGCAATTTTCTCTTTGGAACCGATCATCGAAACATCTTCTATTTTAAGGTTTTTTGCATGTTCCTTATTTAAGGATGTAATGATGATACTGCTGTCTGTCCAGGCCAAACAAATGGCATAAAGGTCGCTGCCCTTGGTGGTGAAGCGAATGTCCTGGGCATTGTAAACGATCGCGTTTTTGTCGCTGTGCGAACCTGTGGTGGTTTGGGTAACACCTTCGCCGTATCGTACCCAGCAACGCGTTCCGTATATGGCATCGCCGTTAACTTGCAGCCATTGGCCTATGTTGAGCAATGTTTGCTTAACCTCACCGGGAATTGTCCCATCCGCTTTTGGGCCGATATTCAACAAAAAGGTACCTTTTTTACTTACAATATCCACCATATCCTTAACCAATTGTTCCGGGGTTTTATATTCTTCGCCCTCGATATAAGACCACGACTTCTTGCCCACCGAACTGTCGCTTTGCCAAGGGTTTCGTCTAATCCCCTTTAATTTCCCGCGTTCCACGTCGTAAATGGTTATATCGCTCGGATAGCCTATTTTGCAGTTAACACCAACTTCTTTTCCCCAATCTATTGCCGAATTGTAGTAATGTGCTATAAATTGGGTGAAATAGGACCTAAAGAATTTATCGCCAGGTGTGCCGTCGAAAAAGATCATGCTCGGCTGGTAAAAGTTTACCAGCTCGTACAGATGAGTTTCCCAGTTTATTAAAAACCTGGCATCGGGAGTTTTGATGCTATCGGGAGACCTTGTGCCGTAAATAGAAAGAGATGTATCTTGAACATCCGATGGGTATTTCATCCCCCCATTAAAGAAATAGTAGTTTTCGCCGCGATGGGTGGACAATCCGAAGGTCATGCCCCGCTTTAGGATTGCAGCTTTCATCAAGGCTACAATGTCTTTATGCGGCCCCATTTTTACCGAATTCCATGGGTTTACTTTGCTGTCGTACATTGCAAATCCATCGTGGTGCTCGGCCACAGGCACAACATACCGGGCACCGGCCTTTTGGAACAGGTCGCACCATTCGTCGGCATCAAATTTTTCAGCCTTAAACATGGGGATAAAATCTTTATACCCAAATTTTGACTGGTCGCCCCATGTTTCTTTATGGTGTGTAAATTCTTTACTGCCCTGAATATACATGTGTCGCGGATACCACTCGCTACCAAAGGCTGGTACCGAATAAACTCCCCAATGGATAAATATCCCAAACTTGTCGTCCTGAAACCATTTGGGCATTTTATAGTGCTCCCTGATGCTTTCGATATTGGGCTGGTAAACAGATGTGCCTTTAACAGAGGCGGCCGACTTGATATCGAACTGTTGGTTGTTTTGTCCAAAAGCAAAAACTGCTGTTGAAAGAAGGAAAAGTCCTGTAATTTGGAGTTTTTTAAAGTGATTTTTCATGATAGTTGTAAATTTAGTTATAGGTTTTATTAACAGCATCAAAGCTTCACCGCGAAAGTATTGAACGAATTTGGCTGCAAAGTAACTGCAAAATATTTATTGCCAATTTTAATATTTAAGGCCTTTGGAATATCCTGTAGGTTGTTTGTTACAACAACGACTTCGCCTTTAGGATTAACAAACGCAACCACGTTATTGTAGCTACCTGTGCTTTCAACTTTCGACGAACCAACTGTAACAAAATAACTGAAGTGCTTAAATATGTAATACTCCGGGGTATAGGTTACTTTTTGGGTAGTTTTGTCAATCCGTACCAATGCATTTTGGTTCCAGCCCCATGAGCTTGTTCCTTTATCGGCCAATACCATGTTCCAATATGTATAAACTGATGCACCGCCACTGATATAGGTTTTCATGATATCGAACAGGTGTTCGGCATCCTTCCATGAGAAATCGCCTCCACCACATTCCGATTCTGTTTGCATAAGCTTTACATGAGGATATTTTTTGTGGAGGTCTTTGATAATGTTTTTGCCTTCCCATTGCAGTCCTGCACCTGCAATATATTTCATAGCTTCGGGCGAAGAAAAAACTGTATCGAAATTCGCCATTTTATCGGTGTTCCATGTGCCAAGCCAAAGCTCGGTATTCAGGTTTTCTTTTTTGAAGGTTGGCCCCAGGTATTTGGCTATAAAATCGCGCATTGCCGATGGTGTCCATGAACAGTTTGGCCATTGATTGAGCGTGTATGGTTCGTTTTGAAAATGAACGGCAAAAACATTGATCCCTTCATTTTTATAGGCTTTCACGAATTTTGTCAAATAAACTGCATAAGAGGAAAGATATTTCTCCTCCTGAATAAACTGGTTACCGGACAGAACCGCATTCTCGGGCTTTAAATCGTTATGATCGCCTGGTTTGTTGGCATAGTGCTTATTGGTTTTCATCCATGCAGGAGGGCTCCAGGGCGATGCCCATAACTTAAGCGCAGGCTGGTATTTCATGGCTTCTTTGATGTAAGGAATGAGAATACCCTGGTCGCGCTTGATACTAAAATGTTTCATGTCGAAATCGCCGACAGAGTCGTCCAGCGAGTACCAATTGCGTGAATAATCGTTAGCCCCAATGGGCATGCGGCATATAGTAAAATTCAACCCATCACCAGTGCTGAAAAGGGATTTGAAAACGGTTTCCCGCTCTTTGGCATTGAGCGTTTGTAAAGCGTCCCAACCCAGTTCGTTAAAACAGCCGCCCCAACCTTCCATGGTTTGTTGTTTTTGATCCGAGTGTATTTCAACATCTATTACAACATCATGTTTAATATCGTTTAGCTTTACCTGTTCCTGGACTTTCCATTTGTTTTTTTCAGTGCTGCTGATCCAGTTTGCACTTTGTGCAAAAGACATGCACGCAGAAAAGATGCAAATTGTGCAAATATTGAATAATGTTTTCATTATAGATATAGTTTTAGTTATCAAATTAGGTCTGGCTCAAGAACATAATTTTTATGCCGTAAATTATTTTCTATTATTTTGAAAAATGACTTATGAGGTCGTCAAGTGTTTCTCGTTTCTTTATGAGGACATCTTCTCCGGAATTTGTGATGAGCACTTCAGCAGGGCGTAAACGACAATTGTAGTTTGACGCCATAACCATCCCATAAGCTCCGGCATCTAATATACCCAAGACATCACCTTCTTTTATAAGAGGTAATAATCGTTCTTTTGCAATTATATCACCGGTTTCGCAGATGTTACCAACAATGGTAACAAGCTCCATCTGAGATTCTTCTCTTACTTCGTCACTGTAAATTTCAATATCGTGATAAGAATCATACATCGTCGGTCTTGCAAATACATTAAAGCCAATATCTGTTCCAATGTAGGTTTTACCTCCATTTTTCTTTATAGAGTAAACCTGGCCTAATAATACTCCACACTCTGCTACAGTGTAACGACCGGGCTCTATTTTCACCATTATCTTTCGGTCTGTTTTCTGAACCCAGTTATCCACTATGTTCTGAAGTTGTGCACCAAGCTTCGCCAAATCAAGTCTTTGCTCTCCGCTTTCTTTGTGATATGGAACACCAAACCCCCCGCCAAAATCAACGAATTCGACTTGCAGAAAATTTTCTGCGAAAGAGAGCAGAAATGATGCAGCCTCTATATAAGCGTCACTTGTCATAAAAAGTGAACCAATATGCTGGTTGAAGCCTACCAATTGCAGATCATATTTTTTAAGTATGGAATGAAGCTCATCAGCAAATAATGTATCTACCCCGAATTTGGTTTTCTTGCCTCCGGTAACTACCTTATCATGGTGTCCGGCGCCCACACCAGGATTTATCCTTACTACTACCTTTCCTCCTTTGTTAAGCCTGCCATAGCGCTGCAATTGCGAAATAGAATCAACACTAACTAACACACCTTCGTTAATGGCGAGTAGCAATTCCTCATCAGAGACATTGTTGGGGATAAAGAGTATTTCTTCTGGTTTGAACCCTGCTTTCTTTTCAATAAACAGCTCGCCCGGAGACATAGCATCTACTGAAAAACCTTCTTCATGTATAATCTGTAGTATTCTAAGGTTGGTGTTGGCTTTTGCAGAATAGTTGATTCTAAAATGAGGATAGCTGATCAGATTTTTCAGTTCCTGGCAACGGGCTCTCAATATGCTTTCGTTATAGACGTATAGGGGGCTTCCGTATTTTTTTATCAATTGTTGTGGACTCGAATTGCCAAAGAAGGCTTTCCCTTTTGTCCAAATTTCATGGATGTATGCAAATTCATTGGGTTTCATGAGGGTATCCATTTAGAAGTAAAGCGAAAGGCCTACGCCATATTGGGAAGGGCGGATAGACGCTCGTTTAAACCACCTGAAGGAATCCAACTCTATAACTACGCCAACTATTGTAACGACAAAGCCTCCTAAAGCAAATAATCCTGCTCCTGAGTTGCCCGAATATGAAGATGAAGCCATGACATAAGCTAATGAAACAGTTGTAGCGCCTACTATCTGCATCGTAACACCCAGATTATGCTGTTTATGAAAATGACCCAGACAATAACGCATATATGCGATCTCATATTCCAATGAATCTGTCTTATTGTTAATAGTCCATTTATGCTCGTTTGGTATATTCCTTTCTCTGGGAGTTACACCATAGAGGTCATCATATTGTGCATAAGTGGAAGCACATAATAAAAACATGCTTATTACAAAAGGGGTACGCATAATTTTAGAATTAGTTGATTAAAATAGGTGCTAAAATAATAAATTGTTCATAAAATATTTTTTAAAGTATGTAAGCGTTATGCACTATTTAAATTTTTGAAATTGGGACATGTATTCTTTGGCCGTCATTTCACCAAACAAAACTTTATATAAATCGCCGAAATGCCCATAATATTTTCCATTGTATTTTGCGCCAAACGCAATAATCAAGGGATCAAAATCGTAAATTGTATTTACATATTTTTTATCTATGTAATTATAAAACCTATCATAGTTATTCTGGTCAAATGCTGAACTCGTTATCCTGGTCTTTAAGCCGGTGGGCGATTTTGAATACATTAACCATCGTTCTGCTACCGATTCGGAACATAAGTATTTTATTAATTTAATCGAATTCTCAACATTGGGAGATTTTTTCATGACCCCAAAAGCTCCCTGATAATAACCCGGATAATATTTAGTGCCGTGCTCAAAGATTGGCAATTCGCATGGAACAATTTTTAGGACATCGGCCGAATCCCGACTTTGCCAGGTTATAAAGGCATAAGTTGGGAATGCGGCCATTAATGACTTGTCATCCATAATGGGCTTAAGGGATAAGTCTCCCCACATTACCGGATTGCTCAAATGGGTTTGTTGCTGCAAATATTCAAATTCTTCTGCAACTCTCTTCAGGGCTTTAATTCCAGCTTTCATGTTTCCTTCATCTTCTGTCTCTCCAAAGTAAGCCGACATAAATAGCACCCGCGACAAATCGTAACATGAATTATATCCTCTTTCCACGTCAATAAATGCAATTTTATCCTTCGCGCTTTCATTATATATTTTTAGCTTATTTATGAGATCGTGAATATCATTAATGGTGAGATTAAATTGTTTTAAAGAACCTCCAATTTTTGCCAGCACCTTAGTGTTTATCCATAAAGTGCCGTATACACCTTCAAGATAAGGGCATGGCATTATTTTCGATGTAGCTATCCGGAACAGATTATTAGAAAAAATGAAACTTTGGTGCCTTTCTTTAAACCAATCCATTTCACTAAAATCCACCAAATATTTTTCTCCCCAGTCCGGATCGTTCAATAAACCTCCTATCTGGCGATAGCGGTTAGGTTCCATTTCAATGATGTCATATTTATAATCTCCTGATTTTACCATTGACGCGAGATAATCAGTTTGCTCGTTCCAATTTTTAAATATTTGTGATGGAAAAACCAGTTTCAATTCAATTTCCTGGTTTCTTAACCGAAATTCGCGTTCAACTTCTTTTATAAGCTTATGGCGCGATTTCTCATTGGCTTCATAATGTCCCATCCAGTTCAACTGGCTTTTATATTTTACTTCATCAACGCTATTGTTTTTCTTGTCAGCCATTTTCGAATCATTACATGAGCTTGTTGAAAAAATAAGAAAAATATGTATGAAAAATATATAAATTACTGTTAATAATGTACTTCCATATCTATTTCTTGTTTTCATGACTATAATTTTATGATTACAGGTTAACGAACCTTTGTTAAAGTTAGTAATTTTTCAAATACATTTCAAATAATATTGATATATATCCTTGTTCAGACGAGGCTTTGCCTTGTCTGTTTTACGCATACAGGCTCAGCCTTTATAGATATATTCGACGGAGGCAGACCTGTCCCGAAATTACGGGAGCCATGCGCCGAACCATAGATGGGCTCTGTTCAACGAGGGATTATTTGTTTTTTATCAATGTGATATTCCATCGTTTGGTGGTAAATCTTTTACCTGAAATTGGTGATGGGTCGAATCGGTTGATAAACCTTTCAGATTTTATTGAAACGATCAATTTTTTTAATAGCGATAACCAAGTTTAAAAGTAAAGTTGTTTTAATTAATTTCCAAAATGTGCCCTCTCTTGTATTAGCGATTAATCCTGGTAACCTCGATTAATGCATTCCCTCACCATTGCACGGGCTAATTTATCCACTTCACAATTATAATTTACATAACCTTTTACAGAAGCGTTTAATAAACCTTTTTCAGGTTGCTGATGAGCTTTCACCTTTATAAATTCGATAGCGTGGGTTTCAATCTGAAAAATTAATGTTTTAACTAAATCTGAGTTTTGTATTGGGATACCTTTTTTGGTGAGAAAATGTTTTTCTTTTAGTTTTTCTTTTCTTTCCGAAATTCGATATACATATTGACTATCAGTATAAATGACCAGCGATGCCTTATCATATTTTTTATCCGCAAACTCAATGCCTTTAATTACAGCTAACATTTCCATTCTATTGTGGGTGGTATTTTGTGCTTCACCTTTAAACACTACTTTTTCGTTTGCAAATAACAAAATCGCAGCCCATGCCCCTATTTTGAAATTTGTGTGGCAACTACCATCGGTATAAATCTTAATTACAGGCTTGTTCAATTATTTACGGATTTTTTAATAAATTGAGAGGTAAAGATAGCTGAAAATTTAGGCGGTTAGAATCTCCGGGAGAATTTCCGGAATAAAAGAAATTTTTTGTATATTTAACCCGAAAATATTTTTATTAATTAATTGGACCCGTGAATTTTTTGACCTGTTAAAAATTCTAATAGTAATTAAATATACCAAATTATGTCAAAAGAAAAAAGCCCATCAAAGGACAAGAACAAAAAAGCGCCGGAAAAAAATTTAAAAGAAAAACGAGCCGAAAAAAAGGCAAAACGTAATGCTAAAAGGGATTGAGTTAACCTTTTTAGATTCGTTATAGAAAAAAGTCGGCAGATTATGTGAAATATTTTGCTGAAAAACTACAACTTTTCAAGTTGCAATTCTAATGATTTGCCCATACTGACCTTTATACTGCGATCTTTCAAGAAGGTTTTTATTGCAGTATCACTATCCAAAATTTTTACCAGGTCACGTGCAACAGCTGTAGTGTTTATTGTTTTTGCCCTGCCATTAACCACTTCAAAACTAAACGCATAGTCAGAATTAGCTTTACGGCCCCCATTTTCAAATTCATGTTTATACAGTTGCAGTTTCTGGTTTTCATTGTCGGTTTTCTTTAATAGTAACCGAATTACGTCAGAATACTTCATCCATAGGTACAAGTATTTGCCTTCATCTTTCATCATAAGTCGTCTGTTTTATTTATTTTCAGTTTATTCAAAATATTACGAAAAGGAATGCAAAGATAACTCCTTTATTTATATAATTTACTATGAATTGATGATTATTTGCAAAGTTTTGTTGGCTTGCCCCAGATTTACATTTCCTTTGTGCCGGAATTTTACAGTTATGTTAACGTAAATTCCGAAGAATTAAATTTAAAATAAACCTTTATTTAAGTCATTAAGTAATATTTACCTTTACCAAAGGTTTCAATTCTTCTAAGTAGTCATACTGCAAATCTTCATGCAAGGTTGCTAATGCTTTATTTATTTTCTGAATTTGCCTCTGGTAAAGATTGCTAAGTGCAATACTTGTGTGCATTGGAATACATGAATTTTTAAGTTTTTTACAGAAAAAGATAAGCAATTCAGCTTCTGTTTGCTTAGAACCTGAGTATTTGATGTATTTATTGGTAGTTCTAAGAATTTTTCGCAGCATTTTTTTTGTCAGGTATAAATTGCTTTTGTTCATACCTTCGAATTGTTCATCTAT
>Ga0182027_10001777_pt1 | contig 35475 bp, 24 predicted proteins | sample 712E1DmetaG_FD_121300 | JGI IMG/M metagenome (GOLD analysis project Ga0182027, IMG submission 121300) | Permafrost microbial communities from Stordalen Mire, Sweden - 712E1D metaG (Illumina Assembly) | ecosystem: Environmental > Terrestrial > Soil > Wetlands > Permafrost | place: Sweden...
ATTTCAATTACCGTTTGATGTATTAAACCGCCGGTTGCGACAATACTATTTCCTTTTAACGGATCATTCCCATGATAATCTGTGATTGTTCCACCTGCACCTTTAATTACAGGAATTAGTGCCAGTAAATCCCAGGGATTCATAACCGGATCCAACATAATATCAGCATAACCTGTTGCCACTAATGAATATCCGTAGCAGTCGCCCCACATACGAAATAGTTTTACCTGGTGAATTAATGAATCAAATCCTTTTTTATTCTGATACTCTTCAATATCAAGTATATCGGTATTTAGTAATACCGCATTGGAAATTTTTTCACAATTTCTTACATGAATGGGATTTCCGTTTAACAAGGCGGAATAATTATCACCAATTAAAAAATCATTAAAAATGGGTTGATTTATAACCCCTATAATAGGTTCTTTGTTTTTCATTAATGCAATTAATGTCCCGAATGTAACTGTGCCGCATATAAAACTTTTAGTGCCGTCTATTGGATCCAAAACCCATTGATATTCCGAATCCGGATTGTATTCGCCAAATTCTTCACCAAGAATTCCATGCCCCGGAAATTCCTTCATAATTAATTCACGCATGATTTCTTCCGATTTCTTATCGGCAATGGTTACCGGCGACGAATCAATTTTATTATCTACTTTAATGTCAGTACGCCAATAACTCCTAATAATTTTTCCGCTTTCTTCTGCAAGACATTTACAGAATTTTTTTAATTCTTTTAATTCTTCCATGTTAGTCCATTATTTGTTGCACTTTCATGTTCAAAGATATTTCAATTATAAATCGTTTACAAAATTGTATTTTTGCATAACAATTATGAATGTTAAAAAAGCAAATAAAGAGATTATTTCCGAAGCCGCTGAAATTATTAAAAAAGGCGGAATGGTTGCCTTTCCAACTGAAACGGTATATGGCTTGGGCGCGGACGGACTGAACCCAATTGCAGTTGCTAAAATATTTGAAGCTAAGAAACGTCCTTCTTTCAATCCCCTTATTCTTCATATCGCGGTTAAGTCATCTTTAGCAAAATATTCCAACATTCGAAATTATAAAATAGATAAATTAATAAATAAATTTTGGCCGGGACCCTTAACTATAGTATTACCTAAAACAAATTTAGTCCCTGATATAGTAACTGCAGGCAATCCAACCGTTGCAATTAGAATGCCCAATCATCCTGTTGCTTTACAATTAATTAAAGAATGCGGCAAGCCAATCGCGGCACCTAGCGCAAATAAGTTCGGACATCTTAGTCCTACAGAAGCCATACATGTCGCAAAATATCTCGGTAATAAAGTAGACTTAATACTTGATGGAGGGAAATGTTCGGTTGGTATAGAATCAACAATTATTCAATTTGTTGATAATGAATTTTATTTATTGCGTCCGGGCGGTTTATCCAAAGAAGAAATTGAAAAAGAAATAGGTCCCATAAAGGTTGGCAATCCGAATGCTGTAAAACCAAATTCTCCCGGTCAGCTTCCTTTCCATTATTCGCCGCATACTCCAATTAGTTTTATTAATATTGAACTGCTTGACGCTAAAAAAAAAATAGGCGGGATATTCTTCAAGGAAAATAAATATAGTTTTCCATTTACATCAGTAAAAATTCTTTCTGTTAAAGGAGATTTGCGAGAAGCAGCGGCAAAATTATTTTCTTATTTGCATGAAATGGAAAATGAAGAACTTGATTTAATATTAGTGGAAGCTATTGAAGAAAAAGGACTAGGCAGAGCAATAATGGACAGACTTAAGAAAGCGACAAATAAATTTAAACAGTAACGAGTGACAAGTAACGAGTAACGAGTTTTTTTTAAATTGTTTAGTTGAGATTTACATACACATTTAATTTATTTGAAATTACGGAGATTAAACAATTCAACGATTCAACAACTCAACCTTTCAACATACTTGTCACTCTTTACTTGTCACTCGTTACTTGTCACTTGTCACTGTGTTGATCCTTTGTATTAGATACCACAATTTGCCTGATTTAATCACCTAAAAGATGTAGTCCTTTTTTCATCCCTTAGCACGATTGATTTTTTTTATAAGTTATTGTAGTATAATAAGTAAAGGAAAGGTGCGTTCTACGATAATGTTCTTAATAATTTTATAAAAATAACGGACATAATTTCCTGGAATCATTTAAAGGACTCTGAGCATTTAATACTTTTAACAGTATCATATAATATAATCCTTAAAATGGTTACTTGGAAATAGGTGTGGGGAGAAATCAATGATCTTTGTTGAACTTATTTATAATTTATCACTACTTGTTACATTAAGTATGATCTCCGGATTTTTCGATAAGCGATACCCTCGTACTTCTTTAACAGGTCTTGTTATCCAAGGACTTCTTTTCGGTATTGTCGGATTAGTCGGAATGTTACATCCGATGAATCTTGGCGCAGGAATAATTTTTGACGGACGATCTGTTGTTATTAGTTTATCGACCTTATTCTTTGGACCAATATCCGGATCAATTGCCGGAATAATAGTAATAATTACTCTAATATTTCAAGGCGGCCCAGGTATAGTAACCGGAACATTGGTTGCAATTTTCTCAGTGATTATTGGATCATTTTTTCATTTTCAGAAAAAGAAGAATAATGAAGAAATAACGATTCGCAAATTATGGTTTTTGGGATTCGCCGTTCATATTGTAATGCTGATTATGATATTCTCCCTTCCATTCTCAATTGCAATTTATGTAATTCAGAGAATTGGAATTCCTGTTATTCTATGCTATCCATTAGTAACAGTTTTGATTGGGAAGATTTTATACGACCAGGAATTTAATTTCAGAATGATTGAAAATATAAAAGTCAGCGAATTAAAATTCCGGACAGTCGCTGATTATACTCATAATTTGGATTACTGGAAAAATGAAGACCAAAAACTTATTTATATATCTCCTTCGTGTGAAAGAATCACCGGATATACCCAAAATGAATTTTATTCCAATCCAAAACTTCTTGAAGAGATTGTTCATCCTGAAGATTCTGAATTATTTATTGAGCACAGCAGGAAAGTTTATTCGCATGAACATAAAGAAAATTATGATAAACTCGAATTTAGAATTGTTAAGCGAGATGGGACAACTATAAACATTTATCAAATTTACGGTCCAATATTCGATTCAAATAATAAATTTCTCGGCAGGCGTGCAAACAATATAGATATTACCGAACGCAAAAAAGCAGAAGAGGCATTGCTTTCAAGTGAAATCAAATACCGTTCATTTTTTGAAAACAGCATGGATGCGTTTCTTTTAACAAACCCCGATGGAAAAATATATTCAGCTAACCCGGTAGCGTGCAGGATGTTTGGATATTCAGAAGAGGAACTTATCAACATTGGTAGATCAGGTGTCACTGATAAAACGGATTCCCGATTATCGGATCTATTATCCGAACGTGCAATTAATGGAAAAACACAAGGTGAAATAACATTAATTCGTAAAGATGGAACAAGTTTCAATGCAGAGATTTCAAGCGCTGTTTTTAAAAATCAGGAAGGCCATGCAAACTCTATTATGATCATTCGTGATATAACTGAACGAAAACTGGCTGAAGAAGAACTTCGATTCAATAATGTTATTTTGACTACTCAGCAGGAAGCATCAATTGAAGGAATCCTGGTAGTTGATGAAAATGGAATTATCGTATCGTACAATAATCGGCTTATTGAAATGTGGAATATTCCACAGGAATTAATCGAAAAGAAATCCGATGAAATCGTTTTAAAATTTATTGCAAAAGAGGTAAAAGATCCGCAACCATTTCTCCTTAGGATTCAATACCTCTATGAGCACAAAATGGAAACAAGCCTGGATGAAATTATTCTAAATAATGGATTGATTTTTGAACGCTACACGGCGCCAATGTATGGACCCGGAAAACGATATTATGGCCGTGCCTGGTATATCCGGGATATTACCGAAAGCAGGCAGGCGGAGGAAAAAGTTAAGGAGTCCGAAGAAAGATTTCGAATGGTGTTCGAGAATGTGTTTGACGGCATTAGCATTTACAGCGAAGATCCGGATCCCTCAAAAAGGAGACTCATTGAATGTAATGAACAATATTCTAATATGGCCGGCAGAAGTCATGATGAACTGCTTCAACTAGGAAGCACAATAAGACTCCAAAACACCTTAACAGACAATTCAAATGAAAAACGCTTGGAATCAATAAACAGTGGAAATGCATATAGAGGCTTTTTCTCATGGATCCGACCGGATGGAAAGGAAAATGTTATTGAGTATGTTGGAAAGCCTATCATTTTGCACGGAAAGTCATACACGATTGGCATTGATCGCGACATAACAGAACACAGAAAATTGGAAAAAGATTTATCTTCTGCGGCAGAAATAGCAAAACTTGGTTATTGGGAATATGATGTTGACTCGGGTAATTTTATTTTCAGTGATCAATATTACAGACTTATACACGGCTCATCAACCAAAAAACAAGGGGGAAATATTATGAGCAGTGAAGAATTTTCCAGGAGACTTGTTCATCCCGATGATTCATACCTTGTTGCTATTGCTTTGCAAATGGCAATAGATTCACCGGATCCAAATTGTTCCGTGAAACAAGAAGCAAGAGTCTTTAGAGATAACGGAGATATTGCTAATGTAACAGTTGAACTTAAAGTTCTGAAAGATCTTTCTGGACGTACATACAAAGTATATGGTGTAAATCAGGATATTACTGAACGTAAACTCGTTGAAAATGAATTAGTTAAAGCAAAAGAAAAAGCTGAAGAATCAGATAAACTAAAAACAGAATTTCTTGCTCAAATGTCACATGAAATCAGAACTCCTTTGAATGCAATTGTAGGGAATGTTGATTATCTAAATAACTACTTTATTAATAGTATAGACTTGGAGGCCCGTGATTGTTTTAATAGTATTGATCTGGCGTCAAAAAGAATTATTAGAACTGTTGATTTGATACTTAATGTGTCGGAATTACAAACAAGCGGTTATAAACCTCACTTTCAAAAGGTAGATCTCAATTCAGAGATACTTAATAAATTGTATCAGGAGTACCTGCTTTCTGCCAAACAGAAAGGATTAGAGTTTATATATACTTGTAAAGAAAATTACACGAATGTAATAGCCGATGAATATAGTATAACACAGATTTTTACCAATTTGATTGATAACGCCATTCGGTTTACTAAAAAAGGTAAATTAGAAATACTATTAGAAAAAAATGAAACAGGTAATATTATTGTTGAAGTAAAGGATACCGGAATAGGAATAAGTAAAGAATATATTCCAAAAATATTTGAGCCATTTACTCAGGAAGAACAAGGTTATACCAGAAGTTTTGAAGGAAATGGACTTGGATTGTTTCTTGTTAAAAAATATTGCGAAGCAAACAGTATAAGCATTGAATTTAACAGCGAAAAAAATGTGGGGTCAACATTTAGAATTATTTTTAATAATATAATTGCAGAGGCCTAAAATTGAGAAAAATGCTTCTCGTAGAAGATGATGATTTATCAACAAAGGTTATGGGGAGAATTTTTCGAAATGATTTTGAAATATTTAATTGTGATTCAGCAAATGAATTTTATGAGAAGCACAATAATACTAATTTCGATATAATAATAATGGATGTATCTTTAAATGGCACTAAGAATGGCTTGGAGTTAATCAAGGAGATTAAAGAACTTCCCTTGTTTAAAACGGGACTCCCATACTTTGTTTTACCGCGCACGCGCAGGATAAGATGCGTCAAAAAGCATTTGAATCCGGGGCTGATTATTTTATTACAAAGCCCATTTCAAATAAAATATTAATCGATACAGTTAATTTTCTTCTTGAACCAAATTTCCATAAAAATTAACCGGTTATTTAATGTGTGCGGTTTGAATTGATTGTCAATATTAATAATATTATTATTTATCCATAACCTAAGTCAAATTGACAAATAATAATTTACAATTATAATTTACTTTTTCGGAATGACAAAATTATATGAATATGGAATAGATACAGTAAATAGCGATCCTTTACCAACAACACTTTCAACAGTTATCCTGCCATTTAGCATTTGAACAAATTCTTTGCTGATCGCAAGACCTAGTCCGCTGCTATATCTTTCGGTATGATTTTCATTTAAAGTAACGAACGGATCAAATATAGCGTCTATTTTTTCCAGAGGGATACCTATTCCTGAGTCCTCAATTATAGTCGTAATTTCATATTGATCATTTTGCATATGCATATTATTCAAAGTAACCTTTACACTGCCGACAGTTGTAAACTTAATTGAATTTGCGATTAGATTAATCATAATCTGGCGATATTTTTGAGGGTCTGAATATGCCAGATTTTCTGAAGTATTTTCAATAGATAGAAGTAAATCGATTTTTTTACCAATTGATAAAGGGAGCATCAATTGGATAACACTTTCAATTTCTTCTCTGACATTAAATAGTTCAAAATCATTCTCCATTTTGCCGGTTTCTATTTTAGCGTAATCAATAAAATTGTTTATTGTATTAAGAAGATAACCAACCGATGTTTTAACAGTTTTGGAATATTTTTTAACTTCGTCCATTGTATGAAGCATATTTTCATCAATCATATCATGAAACATCAGTATTGAATTGAGCGGGGTTCTAACCTCATGATTAATTTTGGCAAGCAATTGGATTTTTTGATTCTTTTCTTTCAGAGCAAGCCGTGAGATTTGTTCTTTTTCAATTATTTCATCGAAAAGTATTTTATTTATTCTTTCCTTTTCCTGCTGTAAAATAATTTCGTCGGATCTATCCTGAATAATAAAACCTATTGATTTATTGAGTTTTAAATCGAATATAAGATCGGCAATAATATTAAAATATTTGGTTTTTTGATTCCTTACTTCATGTTCAACATCCATAACCAATTTAGAAGAAATATCTTTAGTTGGATTAATAAATAATGCTCTCAAAGTTTCATCTTTGATATAATCATATAACTTGATATTCTTTTTATCTTTTTCAATCCGGAGTAAATTTATTAAATAGTTATTTAAGGTTATTACATTACCCTGAAGATCCGTTCTACAAATACCAAGAGGTACGGAATTGAAAAGAAAGTTAATTTCCTCCAGTTTAATTTTATATATTTCCCGCAATTTGTAATTAATTGCGCTTGCAGCAATACTAAGAAGGCTTATTAAACTTATGAAGATGATCAGAGAAAATATATTTGGCAAATGAAACGATCTACTTCCGGCCAGGTATATTGATCCCGCAAACAAAAGGTTATAATAGATAGCCACAATTATTTGATTCTTAACTTCCCAACTAAATATGAGAGAAGTCGTAAAAACTAATAAAGATAATATTTGAGAATTAATAAATAGTGATGTTGGAATTTTATAAATTGTGAATGCAAAAGAGCATATTAAGGAAATAACCAAAAGATGTATTAACAAATTAATTTTTTTTATTCCGATATTTCTATATGATACTCCAAATACAGCTAAAGCTATTAAAGTGAATATCACTCTTGCAAAATATGTTTCAAGTGACCATTCCCGGAAATAATAAATCTCGAATAGTAATGCCCAGTTACCTGCAATAAGACAAATTGCCGAACAGATTCTTAACGACTTAAGATTATTATCAGAAGTAGGTGCATTTGATTTTTTTGGTTTTATTTTCATCACCGTATCCTTATTATAAAAACAGGCTAAAAGCTGTAGCATCAATTCAATTATATAGGTTTATAATAACCTTTTTTTAGTTCATAATGAAATGGACATTTTGGGGTCAGGGATTGGGGCTTACAGAGGCGGGCGGTAAAGATATGGGAAATTGTTGAAGAAAAAGAACTTAACAGAGCAAATATAGATAGATTTAAGATAGCGACAATAATTTTATTGAGTAATAAGTTAGTAGGATTCTCACACTTGTCACTTGTCACTCGTCACTTGTTACTCGTTACACTTTTAAGTAAGTTTATAATAAAATCATGGAGAAACTAATGTCAAAAGAAATGATTCTTGAAAAGATTAATCAAGCTGTTAAGATTCTTAATGAGAAAGAGATAGATATGTGGATGACATTTGTCAGGGAAACCGGTGTTTTAAAAGATCCGATGATGGAATTAATAGTAGGCGCCAATGCAACATGGCAATCCGCATTTATTATTACCAGAAGCGGAGCAACTCATGCAATTGTAGGATCCCTTGAATTTGAAAATATGAAAACTATCGGAACTTATAAAAACATCCACGGATATTTAAAATCAGTGAGGGAAAATTTGCTTGAAGTGCTAGATCAATATAAACCTTCAAAAATTGCAATTAATTATTCGCGCAATTCATCACTTGCAGATGGATTGTCTCATGGATTATATCTTGAATTAATTGATCATTTAAAAGACACTAAGTATGCAAATTCATTGATTTCATCTGAAGAAATAATTTCTGCTCTTCGAGGAAGAAAATCTCCATCCGAAATAGAAATAATGAAAGAGGCAATTAAAGAAACTCTGAAAATATTTGATGAAGTAACTAAATATCTGAAACCAGGTATTTCAGAAAAACAGGTATCTGCTTTTGTGCTTGATTTATGCAAACAAAGAGGATTTGACTTGGCATGGGAGGAAGAATATTGCCCATCGGTATTTTCCGGACCCGATACGGCTGGGGCACATTCCGGACCAACCGACCGAGTTATTCAAGCAGGACATGTGATAAATATGGATTTTGGCATTAAATATAAAGGATACTGTTCAGATTTACAAAGAACCTGGTACGTGCTAATGCCCTTCGAAGAAAAAGCTCCTGCAGAAGTTCAAAGAGGATTTGATGTAATAATTGAATCAATTACACGTTCGGCAAAAGAACTTAAACCCGGGAAAAAAGGATTTGAAATAGACGAAATAGCACGCAATTATATTCAAATTAACGGATATGAGGAATTCCCTCACGGCCTAGGTCATCCTGTCGGCCGTAATGTACATGACGGCGGCGCATTGCTGGGACCAAAATGGGATCGTTATGGAAATCTGCCTATGCTTAATGTTGAAGAAGGAAATGTATATACTCTTGAGCCTCGTTTGACAATACCTAAATATGGAATTGCAACTGTAGAAGAAGAAGTAATTGTTACAAAGGAAGGATGTGAATTTTTATCGGAAAGGCAAAAAGATATATATTTAATTAGATAATCATTATTGATATTTTTGGATATACTCATCCAGAGTATTAATGCAGGATATAAAATGAACCTTTGGGAATTGAGATAGGCATTCAGACCTTCCTTCGGCAAGAGCCTGACCTCCAACAATAATTTCCTGATTGGGGAATTCTTCTTTTAAAGATTGAATTAATTTTATCAATCTGTTAATATTTATATAAAAACTGCTTGAAATCCCAACAATATCTGGTTTTATTTCACCTATCAGTTGAATGATTTCATTACACGGAATATTTGCTCCGACAAATATTGAATTCCATCCATGAATTTCAAAAAAACCAGATACAATTCTCGCCCCTAGTTCATGATATTCTTTATCAATACAAGTTACGACAACCTTTTTGTCGTTTTTATTTCCCGTTGAATATCTCTGAGTTGTAAGATCTATTAAATTCTCGGTAATTTTAGTGGCGATATGTTCATTTGAAATAGAACATTTTTCTTTTTCCCACATTTGTCCAATGCGGTACATTGATCTTTGAAACAAATCCGTATAAATTTCCTTCAAACTAACTTTTTGGTCAATTAGATTATTGATTATTTCCATACATTGCTGCTTATTGCCGCTAAGCAAAGCATTTAGATAATATAAATAAAGGGCTTCGGAAATCATTTCCTTTTTTGAATTAATGCAGATAGTATTGGAAACGATGTACATGAAGAAAAAATTCCAATTGCTTAATTCTTTTTTACTTCTTGATTAATAAGGCAAATAATTCTATAACTGGTATAAGAAATAAACGGGGCAATAATTACATCAATTGTATAATGTACATGCTGTGTTAAAACACAAATTGCAACCAAAATAGTACAAATTAGAAATATGGTTTTAAGTTTTTTACTTGGACTTGTAAGGAAAAATAAAAACATCGTTGCCGTATGACCTGAAAAAAACAAATCACGAAGAAGTGTATTCCCGCTGCCAAAGAATTCAACAAATGGATCTTTCAAGGGAATAATTCCGGGGGGAGCATCAAGAGGAAGTAAGAAAATAGTAATTATTCTGAATGCAGCAATGAGAGTATAAGATTGTAATGCTAAAATCAATTCACGCGGATGAAATGCAAGTAATCCCACTGCAATGATTAAGCCTAAATAAATCAATCCGAATGTCAACCATGTTACGTTGATTGCAGGGAATAAATTAAGCAGCGGATCATTAAAAATAAATCCATGACGATGTTCATGAACACTAAGAAACTTCGCTAAAGATATGAGGACAAATCCCAATAGAATTAATGTTATAATAAAACGAATCTTAAAACCTTTGACACTTAATTCTTTGTGCCAAACCGATTTGAATTTGTGATATTTGTTCAAATAAGCATCTACTATTAAATTAAGTGATTAAAAAATAACTATGTGAAGGGAGAAAGTAAATCCTTTAGCAGGCTTTAATTGAATATTTATAATTACTCTGCCAATGACATGAAATTATGAAACACCAATTATATTGAAATCTATGGACTGTTTGAGAACCCCTCCCCGCCAAACAAACCGTCGGGCGAGTCCGTCCCACATATGGGCAATGCTTTCAGGTTAACGAAATTAGGAAGAGATAGCTGATAATAGTTAAAGTCATTTAATTAATGCATAAAGGCAAGTATCTTTTTTCGCCACTTAGCTGAATTATAATTTTCTCGCAATAACAACAGGTGCTTTTATGACCTCAATATTAGAAGAATTTTCCCCGACCGATTCAATCAATAAAATATAAATTCCGATACGTAGCGGCCTTCCGTTGCTATCAAATCCGTCAAATATTATCGAGTTATGTGATGCGGATGGTTTATTATCTACTAATGTCCTTACCAATCTGCCCTGATTATCAAAGACTTTGATTCTTACCTGGGATAGCGGCCGGGATAGATTAAAATTAATGACTGTAAAATCCTCAAATCCGTCATTATCAGGTGAAAACGGATTAGGACTGATGGAAATACTTGATTGATGACTTTGGATTTGAGTAAATATTGAATTTTGCTTTTCAGGTGTACCGCCATAATTGCTTACAGAAGTAGTCCAATTTGCTTTGTCATTTGAATTTAAAATCGGATTTAATCTTTCCAGCGATAAGTTTTTTGTTGAAATTATATTTTTATTATGCCACGCCGAAGAATATGATACTGAATCAATTGTTAATCCCCAAAAATCTTTCACAACTATGGTAGTCCCATTATTTAAAAGCTTTAAGTTACCCGCAATTCTAATATTTGTGTTACTTTTCAACCAATAATAATTATTATAAATAGCTGAATCGGCAGAAAGTAAAAAATATTCATTCGGCGCAAGTTTAAAATATAAATTTGAAAGTTGCACCTTAGTATTAGATCCTATAATAACATTCATACCGCCAATTTGAATAGAGTCCGCTGTAATATTGATGAACTCAATATATTCAGAATTAATTGCACTTGGTTCATACATAATTTCATTTATTGCCAAATTTCCAAATGAATAATGGGGGATGAAAGTAAGAGAATTTGAGTTTCCCGGTGTACCATTGATTTTAATTGAATTTCCCCAGTTTGATTTAGCATTATTCTTATTTATAAAAATTTTTTCATCGGAAATTCCATTTTCATTATCAGCACTATAAATATATGTATCGATGGATTCTCCGGACGCATTCAGTAAATTTATATTCCTGTCAAGTGTTTTGGCCATTCCAGAAGAACCGAAATTATTACTGCTTAATTTAAGTACAAGAGCATCATGCGGAATTAAACTTTTATACAATCCAGTTTCATAATTGTAACTACCTTGCAAAACAACTGCATATTTTCCGGGAGCTAATTTCATCCCACCCGACAAGGAAATAATACTATTCTCAGCAGAAGTATAATATTTTAATTTAAACCCGGTCAAAATAACCGTATCCGTCTTTGAGGTATTGCAGAATTCTATATATTGTCCGTTGATTTCAATTGGACGGAACATTACTTCTGTTAATGTTATTGAATTCCCATATTGAGCGATATTACTATTCGTAATTAAAAGGATAAAAAAAAGAAATAATTTCTTCTTCATAGTATATATTCATATAAATAAAATTTCATATATTGTAATATATAAATAAAAAATGAGGTATGCATCTTGCGGCATAATCTGATGGAATAGATTAATTGAAAAATCGTTAGATTGATTTTGTAATAAAGCACAAAAATTAAAAACCGCAGTAATTATATATTTATTAATAACTAAACTATACAATAATCTAACTGTGAAATCATTATAATATGAGAATAATATAAATGAGAAATCCTAAACGACTGTTTTTTGTATTCCTTCTATTCATTGTTTCATTTGTTTTTCAAAGTTGTAATATAAAACAACCAACCGCTCCCTCATGGGATGTTACTTTTAATCTTCCCATAGCGAATAAGAGTTACACATTGTCTGATATCATTCAGAAAAAGTCATCTTTAATCAGGAATTATACAAGCGGAATAAATAAGGACATACTTTATTACAGCAATGTAAAGGCCATCAATGATATTAATATTAAAAATCAATTAAAAGTTGATGGAACTAGTCAATCTGTTTTAAACACATTAGGATTAATTTCAATTAAAGATGATGCGGTTAGTACATTGTTAGGTTATTCATGGTTGAATCCTTCATTCCAAGCCGGGAATCCTGCTACTGTTCCAAATGCCGCTAATCTACAAATTAATAATACTGATTTCTCTTTGGCAAATCAGTTTACTTCCATTACAATTAATTCCGGTTCACTTGATATTTCAATTAATAATAATTTCCCCTATCCGGTAAATCTTACCATTAACAGTTTATTAATAATAAATAAGAACGACGGCCGTATTGTCTATCAATCTACACCTAATATTACTATTCCATATTTAACAACTATGGCTCTTGCGACATATCAGTTTCCAGCAAACACTTTTGTAGAAAATAATTTACAATTTATAGGGAATGTTTCGATTAGTGGGAATAATACCGTAATAACCTTACCCTCTTATTCAATTAAATTAACCGCGAAATTCTCTAATTTGAAATTAACTCAAGCGGTTGCAAAAATTCCCGAGCAAGATGTTCTATTAAATGGAAACTTTACCTTTGATGATAGTGCCGTGCAGCCTACAAAAATTTCTAAGCTTGTAATCGACAAAGGCACCCTGAACGGTTCGGTCACTAACAATTCAAACATTGATGCACAGGCAGTAATTACACTAAACAATTTTTATACACCGGGCAATTCAATATTAACCAAGACCCTTTTAATACCTCATAATCAAACTGTATCTGTATTCACGAATCTGTCACTTCAAGGATATTCTATAAGTAATTCCGTTCCAACTAATATAATTTCTTACTCTGTATCAGTAAAAACTATTGAAACAGCAAATCCAACAAGCGTATTAAGCACGGATAGTTTTTCAGGTTTATTCAATATCGGAACTATTTATCTGCAGCAGATTACGGGACAATTAAAACCTACATCTGTAAATCCTACTCTTACCTCGGTAGCATTTGATGTTAAGGATCTTCAAAATAAAGTTCAATTTCAGCAGATTAATTTGAACAGCACAAAAATCCAGCTTAAAGTTCATATTAATAATATCTTAAGCGGCACTCAATTTAAATTTGGAATTGATCAAAATATAAGCTGGATTAAGGCAAAGAATTCGACTGAAAGTTATTCTCTGCCTTTAAATTCAGCAACCCTGGATAAAACTTTTATTACTCAGTCGGATTCAGTTATATCATTTAATTCGACTACAATGAGCACTTTCTTTAAACAATTTACGCACTTGCCGGATTCAATTATTGTATATGTAGGAGGCACTCTTAATCCAAATTATGAAACAATTTCTATAACTAATCAAAACAATATATCCGGGTCAAGCAATATTGAAATTCCTTTTAATGTTGGCATTTTAGGAGGACAGGTTACCGATTCAGTTAGTATAGATCTGTCTCAAGATGACCGGAATAAAATTAAAAATCTGAATTCAATTGCTTCTGTAATTAAAATAAAAAACGGAATTCCCGTTGCACTATCATTTAGAGGAAAACTTTATGACGAAAACAATAAATTTTTAATGAATTTCCCTCCAAAACATACAGATCAGGATACTATAATAAATATTTCGGGAGCTAAAACCGATAATAATGGAAATATTACCACAAAAATAGAATCGACAACAAATATTTCACTTGTATCAAATCAAACTATAAGTGAAACAACATTGCTCTCGAATGCTAAATATCTACGAATATATCTGAATATCAATACGACCAACGGAACTAACAACCAGCCGGTCATATTCATGACAACAAATGATCTGAACATAATTGTCTTTGGTTCGACGGACTATCAGGTGAAGCCATGAGGAAAACGAATATGAATAATTTTAACACAATTGCTGCAATCTTCTTTTTGTGTTATACCGGATCTGTATTTTCTCAATCAAGCGGAGCAGTAAATGCTCGTTCTATGGGAATGGCTAATACTTTTACCTCATCATCTTACGGCATTGATGCTATCGGAAAAAATCCTTCTAATCTGTTTCGTGATTCTTCAAAACACGTTGAACTTATAATACCGCTTCCTCTACCGGATATAAGTATAAACGCCGGCTCAAATATATTTAGTCTTGATGATTATAATTATTTCTTTGGAGTGAAAAATAAAGATGCCGAAGGAAAAGACATTGGAAGAATTTTAACAACTTCGGATAAAGACCGTTTCAAAAATTTATTCTCCAACGGTGGTAATATATTTCTTGATGAATCTATGATGCTTTTCGGAATTTCGATTAAGCCAGGTAAATTTTTCGGAACAATCGCGTTTACAATATCTGATATTATAGCAGCAAATGCCGCAATTCCGAAGAGTTTTATAGATATAGCAATGGATGGAAATATTTCAAACAGCATTTATAATTTTAACGATATGCAATTTAAGGCCTGGTGGCTGAGAAAATATTCAGTCTCTTATGCTCATGATATAAATATATTTCCGCATATTTTCAAATCACTAACTGCCGGAATTTCAATCAATTTTATACAGGGATTTGTTTATGCCGGAATTGATCATATAAAAACAGAGCTGCAAACCGGAGTTGATAATGTCATAACAGGACAGAGTGACTTTCTTGCTCATTCGGCTTTTTCTCCTGATTTAAATGTGAAATACAACTTTGATAAAACAGTTCAAACTAACAATTCATTCTCGCCTTTCCCGACACCTGTTGGATCCGGAGTCGGACTTGATTTTGGAATCAATGCAAATCTATCAGAGTCCTTTTCAATAGGATTTGCTCTTACGGATATCGGAAGTATAAACTGGAATAAAAATGTTGCTGAATATTCAACCAATAAACTTCTTTATATTGATGATATAACAAACCAAACCCAACGTGATACATTGATAGATCATTTAACCGGTAAAAACAGCGGTAAATATATAAACTCATATTCAACTCAATTAGCAACCGCAATACATTTTGGATGTTCAATAAAGTTAACTAATCTATTAGTAGCATTAGATTTTAATAAAGGATTCAATGACCAACCGGGCAATAGTACAAAACCAAGATTTTCTTCCGGTACGGAATGGATTCCTAACTGGTGGGTACTTAAATTCAGGACCGGTATTTCAGTAGGCGGTTATGATCAATTTAATTGGGGTGCGGGATTGGGATTGAATTTCGGTTTACTTGAACTTAATTTTGGCTCTCCGGATTTCCAAAATCTATTCGCTCCAAATAGTGCGAAAAGGATATCAATTGCAATTGACTCCAAATGGAAATTTTAACGACGCATGCCGGTTCACCGTAAACGGATTTTATTGAAAAATGATAGTTTAATTCCAAAGGTATTTGATTTAGTGAAATAACATTCATAAAAACTGGTAGCGGTTATTTAAGAGCATTAAACTTCGTAAGTAAACTCAGCACAATAAGAAGAACTAAAAACGATATTGAAACTGTAAAAAACAGAATTATTTTTCTAACAAATCTTTTTTTCTTCCTTACATCACTCTGACCTTTTGAGTAATCATTGCCGCCTATATAGTCACCCTTACTTATTTCCCATTTTTCTTCGGGTGCTATATATTTTACTTTCTTCATTTAAATAATCTCATTTATTATTAAAGATATAATTTACAACTATAAAAATACAAAAAGGTAATATTTATTTTATGCTTTTTTAACTTTTTCAAAATAATTAGAGATCTATTAATCATAATATCAGCAATTATGTCTGAAAAATCCGGATAATATAATAAATCAAAATAATCACTAACATTATTATAGTTTTAGATTTTTCAGCTTTGGAGCTAAACTTCTTACTGTTGTAACAACTAAAAGAGTCATTGTTCCCCCAAAAATAATTGAAGGAATCAATCCCATCAATTTTGCAGCTAAACCGGATTCGAATGATCCTAATTCATTTGATGAACCGATAAATATACTGTTAACAGCTGAAACTCTACCTCGCATTTCATCAGGAGTATAAAATTGAATGATTGTATTACGGATAATTACGCTTACATTATCAAACATACCGCTTAATAGCAGAATTAATATTGCCGCATAAAAGTTTTTAGTCAATGCAAAAATAATGATACAAATTCCAAATCCGAATACACAAAAAACGAGATTTTTTCCTGCGCGTTTAAACGGCGGCTTGTATATCTGAACGAATGACATTATAACAGCACCTAAAGCCGGAGCCGCGCGTAAAAATCCTAATCCTTTAGCGTCGGTATGTAAAACCTGATCGGCAAACATTGGTAATACGCACACAACACCTCCGAAAAATACTGCGAACATATCCAGACTTATTGCGCTAAGTATAATCTGGTTTTTGAAAACAAATTTAAGTCCGGAAGATAAGCTTTGCCAAATGTTTTCAATTTTTGTTTTTTCCGGTAAAGGTTTCTTTTTAATTCGTGAAAAAAATATCAGTCCTGAAAGGCTGAACCATATTACTAAAAAGTAAGCAGTTCCTATACCAAAGAATCCGCATATTAGTCCGCCTATAGCCGGACCTGATATTTCGGCAAATTGCCAGTTCATACTGTTCCATGTGGAAGCATTTCCATACAATTCTTTCGGAACAAGCTGGCCAAATAACGCGCTTTGGGCAGGAGACATAAATCCGCGCGCCAGGCCAGTTACGAATATTATTATGTAAATTGGAAATGTTCCAAAGATTTCAAGTGTATGATGAAATGATGTTGTAATAAAAAACAGCGCAATTGCACAAATAAAATATACCGCATTTGAGAGAAGAATTATTTTTTTACGATTTACTATATCCGCAACATGTCCGGCAAATAAAGCTACGCAAAAAAAAGGCACTGCTTCGGACATTCCGATTAAGCCAAGTGAAAGAGGGTCATGTGTAAGCTGGTATATTTGCCATCCAACTACAACCGACTGCATTTGAATCCCAATCGTCAGCAAATATCTTGCATAAATAAAATGACGAAAATCTTTTATTCTTAAAGCAGCATATCCATCCTTAGTAGATAAATTATATTCCATAAATTCCAATTTATAGTGACTGCAAACATACATGTGTTTGAAAACTTTAACAATGGAGCTGAATATATTTTATTACCGGTAAGCATTTTCCTATTTTTAAAACAGACTTTTATAAATATTTGGATTGAAGAAATGAAGAAAATAAAATGGTGCATTTTAGGAACAGGGGGAATTTCAAGAAAATTTGCCGAAGCGCTAAAAGCAGTTGAAAATTCCGAATTATATGCTGTTGGATCCAGAACCCGGGAGAGCGCTGAAAGTTTTGCCCATGAGTTTAATGTAACAAAGGCTTACAGCAGTTATGAGGATGCAGCAGATGATCCCGATGTTGACGTTATTTATATCGGTACGCCGCATAATCTTCACTGTGAAAATACATTAATGTCCCTTGAAAAAGGTAAAAGCGTTTTGTGTGAAAAGCCGTTAAGTATAAATGGTAATGAAGTCCGTAAAATGATTGCTAAGGCAAAAGAAAAAAAATTATTTTTTATGGAAGCATTATGGTCCCGTTTTCTCCCTAACATTATTAAAGCCAAGGAATTAATTGACTCGGGTGAAATTGGTAAAGTGAAGTTTTTAAATTCATGCTTTTCCGTCAAATCTTCATACGGACCGGAACACCGCCAATATAATAAAGTTTTAGGCGGAGGGTCACTGCTTGATATTGGGATTTATAATGTTTTCTTATCATTATTTCTTCTTGGCAAACCAAAAGAATTCATTGCAATGGCAGGTATTGGCAGTACAGATGTGGATAACTCTTGCAGTTTTACTTTTAAATATGATAATGATACCATTGCGGTGATGTATTCATCCTTTATGGCACAATGTGATTCTATTGCAGAGATACATGGAGAAAAAGGGAAAATATTATTGCCAAATATGTTTCATTGCCCGAATGATGTAAAAATTATTCGCTCAGATGGTAAAGAGGAAATTATTCAGTTTAAATTTAAGAGCAATGGCTACAACTTTGAAGCTGAAGAAGTTGTAAAATGCCTACTAGCCGGACAGACTGAAAGCAAATTAATGACATGGAATGACAGCCTTGATTTAATTGATATGCTTGATTCAATTCGAAAAAGATGCGGAATTATTTATCCCGAGCATGATTGATGCTTATTAAATAAACTGAGAACTGTAAAATTAAGACCGTTTATAGCAAACTAAATTCAAAGTAGAAAATGAAAAATCTATTCCTTCAAATAGCCCTTTTATGCATGATAATAACAATTCCCTATTATTCACAAATTAAGAATTCAAAGAAAGATATAAATCCGCAAGAAGGTATTTTCGCAACATTAGTTACAAATAAAGGAGAAATAATTCTTAATTTGGATTATGAACATGTTCCTATGACAGTCGCTAATTTTATAGGACTTGCTGAAGGAAAAATAAAAAACGATGCCTTTTCAGAAAACATTCCATTTTTCAATGGAAGTATATGGCACCGTGTCGTTTCCGGGCATGTAATACAAGCAGGTATGCCAAATATAGGCAAAGAAATGGAAAGCCCCGGATATGAATTTCCAAATGAAATTTTTACAGGACTAAGTCATAACAAAGCCGGCATGCTCGGGATGGCTAATGCAGGTCCAAACACAAATGGAAGTGAATTTTATATTACTCTTGGCGATAGGTCATATCTTGACGGTAATTACACTTTATTCGGTCATGTAATTAGAGGGATGGAAACGGTTTTTAATATTGTACAGGGAGATACTATAAAGAGTATTCAAATTAAACGAGTTGGTAAGAAGGCAAATAATTTTATTGTTACATCCGACTCATTTTTCCAGATGGTTAAAGAAGCAAAAACTAAATTAATAGCAGATGAAGATAAAAGAGTAAAAGAAGAAGTAGAAATAATTCAAAAAAACTGGCCTGACGCAGTTACAACTGCAACCGGTCTAAAATATAATGTGAATTCTGAAGGATCGGGAAGTATCCCCGAAAAAGGTGCCGTTTTGAAGGTTCAATATGAAGGATCTTTTTTACTTAGTGGGTATAAATTTTATAGTACAGCTAATGAAGGAAAACCTGATAATACAAATTCACCTGAAGAGTTTGACTATATAACCGGCAGCACTAATATCAATCCCGGTATAAATGAAATGATATCAGTAATGAAGCCTGGTGAGATCAGGACCGTAATTATTCCGTCAAATATGGCTTATGGTATGTCTGCATATTATTCAAAAGAAATTAAAGGCAAGAAACGATTTGTGATTTCGCCAAATACAACCTTAATATATAAGATTACTGTATTTGGAATAAAATAATTCCCAAATTAACCGGTAATAAAACATTATTTAGTTAGAAAATTCTTTAGTCAAAGTTGAACCAATTCCGCTTTATTTTTAATCCAGCCCAATTTTTCATTTATAATTTTTTTATCATGCGGATAATAAATATTATTCTATAATTATTTCATTAAGGTTAGAATAAATAATGTTGAATCTGGAGATTTGAGAACTTATTTTAATCTTGTCTTCTTTAAGATGTTTAATTTCTCCCTGCTTATAATCAATACAGGTGAAATCCTGTTATATGCGGTGAAAAAATTCATTTAAGATAAGTTTAAAGATTAATGAATCTCCTCGCAAAAAGCAGCGAGGTATTTGAAAAGCAACCCCGCAAGAGGGGCCGCCTCCGGGAGATTAAACTTTCTTTTTATAAATGGTGACTAATCAATATGGAATCGTAGTTTATGAAAGAACCAATTGTTAGCATTGGGATTTTATCTGAAAAAGAAATTCATTTTGTATTGTATGGAGAATATATAAATCAGAATGACGGAATTAAATTTAGCGGTAGGTTCAAAGCTGAAATTGAAGGTGAAAAAATTAAGGTTTCTAATGAAAGCAATGAACATATTTTTTCTTCCGGGACTACTTTTTTGCCTGACGATATTGAAGCGGAATCATTTTTACTTAGGGATGTTGTAATCGGAAAAAATTTCCATTGGGAAAAGAAAGAAAATCAGCGATTTCGCGGTTCATTAAAGTTAATTAAAGAGAATGATCTGATAACTGCAATAAATATACTGCCTATTGAAGAATACCTGACAAGTGTTATTTCATCTGAAATGAGTTCAAACAGTTCACCTGAATTCTTAAAGGCACACGCCATTATATCAAGGGGATGGCTTCTTGCGCAACTGGAAAAGAAACAGAATAACAAAAAAAATAAGGACAACCCGAATTCTATAAATGATGATGAAATTATCCGCTGGCATGATCAGGATGATCATTTATTTTATGATTTCTGTGCAGACGACCATTGCCAGCGATATCAGGGTGTTACAAAAATAGTTAACGAAAATGCGTTTAATGCAATTAATAGTACATACGGGCTGGCTTTGGAATATGAAGATACTATTTGCGATACAAGATATTCAAAATGCTGCGGCGGGATTACCGAATCATTTGAAAATGTATGGGAACCTGAAGTTCATCCTTATCTTTCTTCCGTAACTGATTATAAATTTGAATTAGATGATTATGAAACAGATTTAACAGTTGAAAAATCTGCTGAGCAGTGGATCAAAAATATTCCTAATTCATTCTGCAATACTTCCGACCAAAAAATTCTGTCACAAGTACTAGTTGATTTTGACCGATCTACAAATGATTTCTTCCGTTGGCAGGTTGAATATTCCCAAAATGAAATAACTGAACTAATCAGATCTAAAATTGGTATTGATTTCGGTAATATTCTTGATTTGATTCCTTTAGAACGAGGATACTCCGGCAGGATAATAAGACTTAAAATCATTGGAAATAAAAAAACATTAATTATAGGAAAAGAGTTGGAAATAAGAAAAGCACTTTCTCCAACGCACCTCTATAGTTCTGCTTTCTATATAACTAAAGAGGATATAGTTAATGAAATTCCTCAAAGATTTATTATTAATGGAGCCGGGTGGGGTCATGGTGTAGGATTATGTCAAATTGGCGCGGCGGTAATGAGCGAATTAGGATATGGATTTGATGAAATATTAACTCACTATTTTAACAATACAGTGATTCGAAAAATTTATTAATGAAAATTCTAATAACATGTCTTTCTAAAAGCTGGGGTGGGTTGGAGATGTATTCATTAACTATGGCACTCCAGCTTCAGAAAAGAAACATTGATATACATTTATTATGCAGTCCAAACTCAAGACTTTCGGTAGAAGCGGAAAAAAATAATTTAACGGTTCATCGATGTGGATATAATCATTATTTTCATCCATATAAAATATTACAATTAATAAGACTTCATCGAGCTGAAAGATTTGATATTATTCATAGTGCGGATACAAAAGATTTATGGTTAGTCGTTCCCGCTTTGAATTTTGCCGCATCGGATACACCGCTTATTATTTCTAAACAAATAGGCTCTGCAATCATTAAAAAAGATTTCCTTCATCGTTTTCTATATAGACGAGTAGACTATGCGATTGCTATTAGTGAAGTAATAAAAAGTAATTTAATTGAAACTACTGTTTTAACTTTAGATAAAATTGTTTTACTTCATGATGCCACAGATACTTCAAAATTTGATCCCTCCTTAATTGATCATTATAAGGTTCGAAAAGAATTTAATATAAAGAAAAATGAATTACTTATTGGAATGATGGCAAGATTTACGCCGGGAAAAGGCCATGAAGAATTTTTATATGCGGCACAAAAGATACTTGCAAAATATAAAAATGTAAAATTTATGGTTATAGGTGAAGCGAGCAAAGGAGAGGATAAATATGCTGAAAGCATTCGGCTGCTTACAGACAAACTTGGAATAACTAATAATGTTTATTTCACAGGGTATAGAGGAGATATTCCCGAAGTTTTAGGTGCCCTTGATATTTTTGTGTTTCCTTCCAGAGCTGAATCTTTTGGTTTAGCTTTAATTGAAGCTATGAGTATGGGTATACCGTCGGTATGTACAAATTACGGCGGAGTTCTCGATATTGTTATTGATGGGTATACCTCTTATCTATTTCAAAAAGCGGATGCAGATAGTTTGGCCGACAAAGTTGAGCTTTTTATTGAATCTGCCTTATTAAGAGAAATATTTGGTAAAGCGGCCAGACAACGAATAATAGATTTGTTTGATTTGAAAATTTTTACAAACCGCTTACTGAAGCTATACGACACAGCTCAAAAAAATCAATCTGCTCTGACCCTTGAATTGAGTCGTGATTAAGGTTATGATTACATATCAGAATTAAATTGATTTGTAAATGACGTTTCTAAATCCTGCTATTTTATTTGGTCTTTTTGCCGCCGCAATACCAATAGTATTACATTTTCTTAATCTTCGAAAATTCAAAAAAATTGAATTCAGCACGCTTGCATTTCTAAAAGAACTTCAAAAAACCAAAATCAGGCGAATCAAAATAAAACAATGGCTTTTACTATTAGTAAGAATTGCTATTATTTTATTTATCGTCGCGGCATTTGCCCGACCGACTGTTAAAAATACGGCATTCGGGAATTCATCTGTCGCTAAAACAACGGCTGTGATAATAATTGATAACACATTCAGTATGTCGGTAGTAACTGAAAAAGGTTCCTACTTAAATCAAGCTAAACAATTAGCAAAAAACTTACTGAGTAATTTCCGGGAAGGCGATGAGATTGCAGTTATTCCTCTTGGAAATAATTTTCGTGAACTTAAACCAACATCTAATTTTGCCGCCGTCAAAAAAGAAATTGAAGATATTTCTGTTTCATTGGAAAGCAAAACTATAAATGATGCTGTTATTAAGTCCGTACAGATTTTATCCGAATCAAAAAATTTCAATAAGGAAATATTTATTCTAACGGATCTGCAAAAAGGTAGAATTTATAATTCTGAAAGTGATTTATCAATTCTATCAGGTTCAGTGAGCAACAAGGTAAGTATGTATTTAATAAATTTTCATGAAAAAGACGCGGTTAATCTTGGCATAAATGACTTAGTCTCAAACAATCAAATTATTGAAAAAGGCAAAATGATAAGTTTTTCCGCTAAAATAAAAAATTATTCAGATAAACCGATTAACGCTACAGTAGCTTCTCTTTTTATTAACAGCAAACGGAGTGCCCAACAAAGTTTAAATCTTAACGTAAATGAAATTAAAGATGTAACATTTGAAACAAATCTTTCAGATACAGGACTCGTTGAAATTACATGTGAACTGGAAGATGATGATATTTTACAAGACAACAAAAGATACACAGCATTTTACGTCCCGGACAAGGTTTCGTGTCTGCTTTTATCAGATAAAAATAGCGATACTAAATTTATAAAGCTTGCTTTGCAGGGATATTCCAAAAGCAGAGTTAATCTTGATGAGAGTAGTTTATCCGGAATAACCACATTTAATCTGCAGAAATATGACGCGGTAATTGTTGTAGGTTCCGAACAAAATGACAATTGGAAAATTCTTAATAATTATATTATCCATGGTGGTTGTGCTGTAATATTCCCCGGAACGCAAACATCAGTTGATAAATTTCAAAATCTTTGTTCTTCAATTGGTATAACTGCTCCGGTTACCGCTGTAGGAGAAATAAATTCAACAAAATCAGTGTATCAATTTGGTAAAGTTGATTATAATAATTTATTCTTTTCAGATTTATTTGAGAACATTAAACAAATTCAATTGGAATCACCGGAGATATACAAGTATTTCAAAATTATTCCCGGTATAAATGGGAAAACCATAATAGCAATGTTTGATAATTCCTCATTTTTAAGTGAATTATCTCTTGGTTCCGGTAAAGTGATTATTTTTAATTCTGCTCCTGAACTAAGCGCGAATAATTTCCCATTAAAAGGGATATTTGCACCAATAATCAATAAATCCTTATTGCTTGGTATTTCTAAAGTTAAAGATCAGGATCATTATTTAACGGGACAGGAAATTACAGCAGATATTTCAAATCATCAATTGCAACAGATTAGAATTGAATCCCCTGATAAAGTCAGCGAATTTGTTAATATTGATTCATTGACAAATAAAAATTATTTAACTTATAGCGGTACATCAAAACCCGGCATTTATAAATTTTTCTGCGGTAAAAAACTACTCGACTTTATTCCTGTAAATCACGATCCTCGTGAATCAATTACTGAGAATTCAGATTATTCCGAATTTAGAAATTATCTCAATAAAATTACATATAAAGGAACATTAACAACACTTAAACCAACGGATGATATTTCAAATACTATATATCAATCAAGGTATGGGACTGAATTATGGAAATATTGTTTAATTTTAGTTTTACTACTTGCATTAACTGAATCATTCATAGCTCGAAGCGCAAAAGAAGATCAGGCAGCCATTCATAAATAATAACTATATAAAATTTGATTAATACATGATTGACATTAAACAGCAAACCAAAGAGAGAGCTATTCTTGTAGCTTTAGTAACAGATGAATTAACTAAGGATCAAGTTGAAGAACATTTGGATGAACTTGAAATGCTTGCAGACACTGCAGGGGCGGTAACTGTATTTAAAATCAGCCAGGATAAATTTCGTCCCGATCCGACATATTATATAGGAAAAGGGAAAGCAGAAGAAATTGCGCAATTAGTAGAATTAAATGAAATTAACCTGGTGATTTTTGATGATGATTTGAACCCGACACAAGTCAGGAATCTTGAAAAACTCTTTGAAAGAAAGATACTGGACCGCAGCGGTTTAATCCTTGATATATTTGCTTCACATGCTCAAACCCGCGAATCAAAAACCCAGGTGGAATTAGCTCAATTGCAATATATGTTACCCCGTTTAACCAGAGCATGGACACATCTTTCAAAACAATACGGCGGAATAGGCACAAAAGGACCCGGCGAAACTCAAATTGAAACAGATCGCAGAATAATCCGCACGAGAATCAGTAAACTGAAAGAGAATTTAAAAAAGATTGAATTGCAGCAAGTCACAAAAAGTGCCGGCAGAAAAGATCAAGTCACTGCCTGCCTTGTTGGTTATACAAACGCCGGCAAATCAACATTGATTAATTTGCTTACAGATGCCAATGTAACAGCTGAAAACAAGTTGTTCGCGACGTTAGATTCAACTACGCGTATTTTTAATATTGAAAAAAATAAAAAAATTTTATTAAGTGATACCGTAGGATTTATCCGGAAACTTCCGCATCATCTTGTAGCATCTTTTAAAAGCACTTTGCATGTTGTAAGAGAAGCAGATGTAATTCTTCACGTCATTGATATTTCACATGATTTTTTTGAAGATCACATTAAGATAGTTGAATCAACACTTGAAGAATTAGACAGTAACAAAAAAGCACAAATAATGATTTTTAATAAAGTTGATATACTTACCGATAAAAGCAAGATTGATTACGTATTAAATAAATATCAAAACAGCGTATTAATTTCAGCTGCAAGAGGAATAAATATAAGCTCATTAAATAAAATGCTTATTGATATTTATGAAAAGAATTTCGTCGAGGGGATAATAGAAGTGTCTAATCGTGAGTCAAAGTTAATTTCCAAATTATATGAACTATGCGAGATACTTTCGATTGAGTATAATGAAGAAAAAACCATTATTAAATACAGAGCAAATATAACAACGCATAATAAAATTCAAAGAATGGTTTTAAAATGATAATAAATTTAATAACTGAGTATACTGAATATAATTTAAGTTCTGTATTATTGTAAATTCAGATGAGGATTATATGATTCTTAAAATCGACGGCAATTCATTAACTTTCGCTTTGATTGAGAGATTCATTAGAGAAAATCAAAAAGTCGTTTTATCGGACAATGCTGTTAAAAGAATAAAAACGGGGCGTAAATTAATAGATAAGTGGGTGCATTCGGGTGAAGTAATTTATGGTGTTACAACCGGTTTCGGTGAATTTTCAAATGTACGAATTTCGGAAAACGATACTAAAAAATTGCAAAGAAATTTAATTGTAAGTCATTCTGCCGGTGTTGGAAAGAATCTTCCTCCTTTAATTGTAAAGATAATGATGCTTCTTCGGGCTAATGCTCTTGCCCACGGCAATTCCGGAATTCGACTTTCTACGCTTCAACAGTTGATTTCAATGATTAACCTTAACATTCTTCCAATAATTCCTTCACAAGGATCAGTTGGCTCCAGCGGAGATTTAGCGCCGTTATCACATCTGGTTTTAGCTATGATCGGTGAAGGAGATGTGCAGATTGTTAAAAACGTATTAGATGAAAATTCCGGATCAGTAAAAACGTTTTCTTCAAAAGCAGCTTTTAAGAAATTTAATTTAACTCCTGTAACACTTGGCGCGAAGGAGGGACTCGCGCTGATTAACGGCACACAAATGATGACCGCATTTGCTTCATGGATTTGCATTTCCGCAAAAAGCTTAATTAAAACTATTGACGTTGCCGCGGCACTTTCTCATGAAGCTCTTAGGGGAACTGATAAAGCATATGATCCCCGCCTACATCATTTAAGGCCTTATGCCGGGCAAATAAATACCGCAAAAAATATGCTGGCACTTTTAAAAGGAAGTGAAATCAGGGAATCGCATCTTAGAGGAGATATCCGGGTTCAGGATTCATATTCTATCCGTTGTATTCCTCAAATTCATGGAGCTTCACGGGATACAATTGATTATGTTAGTTCACTTGTCGAGATCGAAATAAATTCAGTTACAGATAATCCTCTAATTTTTCCCGAAGATGAAGATCACATAGAAGGAGGAAATTTTCACGGTCAGCCGATTGCTTTATCAATGGATTTTATGTCGATAGCGCTTTCCGAATTAGCTAATGTTTCCGAAAGACGCATTGAAAGAATGGTGAACGGCGCATTAAGCGGATTGCCGAGGTTTTTAACAAAAAACGGAGGTTTGAATTCAGGATTAATGATTGCTCAGTATACCGCAGCTTCTCTTGTTTCAGAAAATAAAGTACTTGCTCATCCTGCAAGCGTTGATTCAATTCCAACTTCTGCAAATCAGGAAGATCATAATTCAATGGGATCAATTGCCTCCCGTAAATGTTTTCAAATACTTAAAAATGTTCAAACAGTTATTGCCATAGAATTAATGACAGCGGCGCAGGCTGTTGAATTTCTCAAACCCTTAAAATGCGGAATTGGGACAAACATAGCTTATCGATGCATTCGTGAAAATATTTCCCCATTAAATCAGGACAGAATATTAAGTAAAGATATTAAAATTGCATTACGATTAGTCGAAAACAGTGATGTATTAAGAAACGTTGAGAAAGTTGTTAAATTAATGTAAAGATCACCTTTTAAACAAAACGGGTAAGTCAAATCAAGTTTTATTAATCCTCATCAGAGCCATCTCTTTTTTGGTTTTAATTGACCATCTATAGTTTTCAATTCCGCATTTAACTCAGTAATTGTGCAGCTTTTTATTTTTAAGTAAATCCCTCAATTTATTCGGACTTTTAATTTTGGTTGAATAATATTTTTCTCTATAAATATAAGTAACTGAATTTAATAACTGCTTATGTATCAGTTTTGTTACGGATGTTTTAATTTGCCGTCCGCTTAAAGCTCCCTGCATTATGCCCTCTATATGTGCAATTTTTTTCTTTTTATAACCGAGTGCTCTATAACTAATATGCTCATAAGTTATTCTCAAATAAGCTTTATTTTTAGCTAATTAAAATATTTGTACTCTATTAGGATTGTCTGCAACATGAATTGTTTTCACTACTAAATTGTTTTTTGTATCGATCACTGATATTGAGCCATCACCCTGATTAGAGACATAAACACAATTGTTTTCTTTATTCAAACATGCAGAAGTCGGCATTATCCCGACTGAAATAGTTTTAAATATTTTATCGTTTTCTAAATCAATAATGGTTACCGTATTAGATACAACATTTGTTACATAGGCATATTTGCCATCTGCAGAAATGGTGATTCCTCTTGCATTATTAACATTTGATATTCTGTTCACCACAGAATCAAGTTGGGTATCAATCTTTTCAACCTCATTAAGATCAAAATTAGCTATATAAACATATTTCCCATCTGGAGTTAGTTCGATACCTAATGGTCGTCCACCAACTTTTATATATTTAAGAATTGACTGATTATCAGGGTTATACACTAATACATACGGATTGAAAATTTCCGAAATATATATTTTGTTATTAAGAGTATCATTTAAGGTGATTCCTGTAATTTCGGGCATCTTATTAATAATTTGATTGTTTTTGGTAGCCATGATCCAAAGTCCATCATTTGATTCGTGAGTAATCAAAGCAATGCGTCCGTTATTCACAATTTCTATATTAGATGGATGTTCACCGACTGGAACCGTTGCGACTATAGCATTAGTTTTTTTATTAAATACCGAAATATCATTTGAATTAAAATTTGCGATATATCCGTTTTCATTTTTAGATGAAAATGCCGTACAACAAGCACCGGAACCAGATGGAATTATTCCAATTAAAGAATCAGTTTTTGTATCAATTACAGATACAAAAGTTTGTGTAATATGACTTACGTAGGCTAAATTTGCAGATCCAACTCTGGAATATTTACTATTTAATCTCTTATAGAAGGCAGGTAATAATTGATTTTGAAAACTTAAGATTTTCCATCGTTCGTTTTCTTTCGTGAATACAATCAATCGTTCTGTTTTCTCCGGACCTTTTATTTTATTATCCCAATTTATATTTGTAAAACTTGCTTCTTCATCTACCATATAATTATAACCGGATTTGACAATTGATTTAACAGTTGAGGTTACTGATATTTGTTTCCACCTAGAAAAATAATGATTAACAATATTATCTTTTACTTTGTCTATTCCTCCTTTAAGATCAAAATATATTGAAGATAGAAAACTGCAATATTTATCAATGTCTTTTGACTCATAGGCTTTATTCCACAAAATGAGATTATCCTTTATTTCGATTAATGCAGTGTCGTCTGTTTCTATAGAAAGTTTTTGTTTGGCAATTAGTACAGCATTTTTTTGCGAAGGATATAAATCAATTACTTTTTGAAATGCTGATAAAGCTTCATTCATTTTTTCCTTACCGAGTTTTTCATAACAAAGCCCTATATGCAATTGTGCCATTGCGGCATTTTCCTTATCGGATGAATACTTTTTAGTAATTGTTGAATAAATTTCGATGGCTTTTAATAACTCACCTTTGATTTCTTCGAGTTGAACTCCTTTTTGATATAGATCCTCTGCACTTTGCGCGAATGTAACAATCCCTGATAACATAACTACTATCAGAAAGTAAAAAGAAATAATTTTAATGCTTCGCATATAAAACTCCATTAATTATTGAGTAAAAAAATCATCCTCAATATCTCTGTTCAATTATTAATTGTATTCAAACAATTGTAAAATAATGTTAAACAATTAAGAAATAATGCAAGGATCATAGTCCTAATAATTTGTAACCTAATCCATATATAGTTATTATAATTTTCGGTTCATTGGAGGAATCTTCAATTTTCTGCCGCAAGTTAGCTATATGAGCATCGACTGTCCTTGTGTTGGGGTAGGAATCATATCCCCAAACCTGATTTAACAGATCTTCACGAGTTATTATTTCATCGTGTTTTTCTACAAAGTACTTCAAAATTTCAAATTCACGTGTGGAAAGCGTAATTTGCTTATTATTTTTCTTCGCGGTGTATTTCTTGAAATTAATTTCCAGATTGTTGATGATGATTATTTCAGGAATATTTTTACTACGATCAGATCTTCTGAGAGCCGCTTTTATACGTGCAATCAATTCAAGAACACCAAAAGGTTTTGTTATATAATCATCTGCGCCGAGATCAAGACCTGCTACAATATCTTCCTCCTGACTTTTAGCGGTAAGCATTATGATGGGAATTTCAGGGACTTTTTCCTTTAATTCTCTACATACTTCATAACCATTCTTTTTAGGAAGCATTATATCCAGAAGAATCAGATCCGGTTTTTCCTTAATAGCTTTTCGACAGCCGTCTTCTCCATCATATGCTTCAACGACAATATAACTTCGAGCTTCAAGATTAAATTTGAGTCCCATTACTAGATCTTTTTCGTCTTCGATAATTAGGATCTTATCCATGGCAAGTATTCTCTATAGTATGTATTAATATGATTGTAATTATCCTTTTTCTATTACCGGAAGTTTAATTGTGAATTTGCTGCCAATATTTACTTTGCTTTCAACTGAAATGGAACCTCCGTGTTCTTCAATAATATATTTAGCTATTGTTAAGCCGAGTCCGGTTCCATGTATTTGAATTGTTTTTGAAGAGAATACCCGATAGAAATTATTAAATATATTTTTTAATTCTTTCTTTGGAATGCCTATCCCATTGTCGGTTATTGAAATAGAAATATATTTTTCAGTTTCATACAGTTCAATCGATATATGTTTTTTTTCAATTGAATATTTCACTGCATTGGTTAATAAGTTTAATATTGCCTGATACACAGCATCTTTATCGATATTTAAGATGATTTCCTTTGTCGGGATCTTAACTTCAAACATGAACCCCTCAACGTCTAATTGCAGTCGGTACATATCTGTAATGTTTTTAACAACTTGTGTAATATTAACGGCTTCAAAACTGAATTCTTTTTTCCTGTTTTCAATTTTTGAAAAATCGAGTATATGATTAATCAAATTGGTAAGTCTCTCACTCTCTCTTTTTATTACGCTAAAAAATTCATGCTGTTTATTAATATCGGTCACAATACCTGATTCAAGAGTCTCACTGAACATCTTTATGATAGAAAGCGGCGTTTTGAGCTCGTGTGAAACATTTGAAACAAAATAGGATTTCATTTTAGAAACCTTATATTCATACCTGGATGTAATAACTATTACTATTAAACCTGTCAACATAACAAGGATAGTCATTCCGAAAAGTAAAAATGATTGCTGTTTTTCTTTGTAAATAAGCTGATCCAGCGATTTTCCCTCACGATTAAATAAAACAATTTTCCATGAAGGAAATATTTGAGAGAAATTTTTTGCTGTTATATAATGTAGTTCTCCGGCTTTAAAATTTGGATATAAGAGTTTATCGTTTTCATTAACTATACCGGGTGATATATTATTTCCTAATTCAATATTTTTTATAATTTCCGGTAATATGTTTGTAAGTATATAACCGGTTTTAATTTGAAATCCGAAGACTGAAGGTTCAGATTTCTGCAATAAACTATGAAGAAAGAAATATCCTATAAATAAAGTAGAATCATTATCTTGATACTGCAGATGTTGAAGTTGTGTTTTGTCGTGTATCTGATTATTTAAAAGAAAATCTATTTTTTGTAAGACCTTTTTGCTGATTGTATTATTGAAGTGAGCTTGAGCATAAATATTCAACTCTTTCTTTTTCAAATTATTGAATATTCTGCTTAAGGAATTATTGAAATTGTACTTCTCGAAATTACTTTGGACTTCATCCGATACTGATCGAAGAAAATAAAAATATACTTCTTCGTTTGTATCCCATGGTTTATCTACTAATTTATCATATAAAGATAAAAGAATAATAAAACGTTTTCCGTATTGATGGGTTGAATTATATACTTCAGCAATTTGGGATAATGCAACCACTGAAGCCGGAATGGATGCGATTGTAAAATCAATGCTTTTGAAATCCAACAAATGTTTATATTCTTTGATAGCTCTATCAAAATCGTGATTATGAAAATAGCAGCGTGCAATACGGTTAATAAGTAATACACTATCTTTAGAATTAGCATTGTTCAATGATCTGGTATAAATATTCGCAGCTTTAGTGTAATCCTTTTCAATAAACTCAATATTTTCTGCTTGTGTAAAATCACTTAATGCATATTTGCTGACCTGCGATGATTCAATTTTATTTTTATTCCATTGCGATGAAATTAAATTAGATATAATACCACCGTCTTGCTTAAGTATGAAAGAATTTTCAATTAATGGATTATTTGTTTCTGCTGCTGTTAACCATAATTTTAAATTACTTATTGACCCAAGTTTTGCTGCTAAATCATTCAAACCAACAGATAATTTTTCTTCCTGCTTTAATACTTCCTGCTCAATTTTATCGCGTATTAAATCTGTTGTAAACTCATAATTTGTTCTGACTGTTGTTTTATTTTTATTAATGGCTTGATAATCAAGAAAGATGAGAATTATACAAGGGATTAAAATCAGTAAAAAACCAATAATGGCAATCTTAGTATTTGAAAAGATATGGGTATCTTTTATAGTCATATTAAAATATAGGTACTTTAGAGATAAAACATAGGTGTGAATTGTAAAAAGTTGTTAAAACTTAATAATATCATAAAATTCAAATATACCTTTAGTAAAAATCATTGATTAATTGCATTCTTTATGCCAAGAAATTCGGTTTATTGTGTGTTTGAATTGCACTAAGAGTTATTTTGAGTTGCCCTATCAGGGTTTGAACCTGATTGATTAGTTTTAAACATTTTATTTCAATTATACCTGTTTGTTTGTTGCACATCTTATTAGCAGCAAATTTTTTATAATGGGAAACAACATTGACTATTTTATTGTGTTATGATCATTAAATATAAGTTGCTGTTTAATTAGCATAGATTTTTTGTTAGACACTCTGCGATTCATTTATAATTCATTTCAAATCACACATAGTAAAAGAATATAATTATGACAAATACTAAATATGTACATGGATATTCGGACCGGGAGATATTGCGGCTTATTGATCAGGCAAATACACTATATGATATTATTCATAATGATATAATATTCACTAAGGGAAGTTTTGTTGTTGAATCGGGTTGCGGTGTTGGTGCTCAATTGCGATTCATGACACAAGTTCTGTAGTCGGAGCTTCAAGTAAATATGGTTTTGCTGATTTAGAAGTTGCTACTACTCTAAAATTAGCAAGAGTATTGTGGATTATACCGGTAGTCTTTTTATCAACTATAACATTCAATAATAAAAAGTGTAAAATAAAAATTCCCTACTTCATCGGTTTCTTTGTCATTGCTATGATAATAAATACTTACTTCTCATTTGTATAGTAGTATAGTCATTATATAGTCAATATTGCCAAAGCAGGTCTGACACTTACGCTTTTTTTAATTGGATGCGGATTGTCGCAAAAAGTAATCAAGTCCCTTGGATTTAAACCCTTTATTCAAGGTGTGGTTCTTTGGATAATTATCTCTGCGGTTTCATTATTTGTAATAACTTTTTATATATAAAAAGCCCTGTTTTGTTAAGAAAATGAGTCATTTATGATTTAAAAAATATTTTAATTATAACTTTTGTTTTTTCTACAAGTCTATTTAACTAACAATAATTTTTTTGTTTGAGAAAAATTATCTGCTTTCAAAGAATAAAAATAAATACCGCTTGATAAATTCCTTCCGTCAAAATAAACTTCATGATAGCCGGCGGGTTCCTGCTTATTTACAATTGTATTAATCTCTTTTCCAAGGATATCGTAAACCTTTAGAATGACATGACTATTCTTCGGTAATGCATATTTAATTTTTGTTATAGGGTTAAAAGGATTAGGATAATTTTGTGCAAGAGCATAACTAGTCACAGTTTCAAATTCTGAAGAGATCAAGGTGGATATAGAGATTATAAAAGAGTTCTTACTCACGGCAGTCATATTTGTGTCTATATTATCAGTGATTCGTATTAAACATCCTGATGAAGGCGTGTTTGGAATTGTCCAGGCATAACTGCCTTTTGCGCTTTTCATATTTGCAACAATTGTATTCCAGTCTGCACCTTGGTTTGTCGAATAATCAATTTTAACATTTTCAATGTTTGCGGATGTCCAGGCAATATTCTGGATAGTACCACAATTCCAATTTTCTCCACCATTTGGTGATGATATATTAATGAAAGGATCAAAAATTTCGGTATTTTGAAATGGAGTATAATAGACTGTACCTTTTGCGGAATTATCAGTAAAATCATAGATCATGCTGGCGATAAAACTAGAGTTACTTGTTCCCCAATAATTTTCTTTTGCAAAGACGTTGGAACTACCATTGTTGTATATCGCATATTTATTTAGTGAGCCTGAGAATCGAAGAAATTTATTTTTCCCAGCCCCTGCTCTATTCCCGCCTCCTAGATCTGGATTTGCTTGATTATCAAGATATACTCCATTGGAAGATGAAGAATCAATAACTGAATATTGAATTAATGGATTTGCACCGTCAATATAAAGCACATTATTCCCAGCATAGTAAAATTTGCAATACATCAATTTACAATTAGCATCAACTGCAGTATTGGAAAATTGAAAATGTCCCCAATTTCCAGGACTAGGAGTACTTAGCCCATCCCCATTACTATCCCCTCCTCTTAAGTCATCCCGATAAGAAGTAAATATTATCGGTTTAGTTGATTCGCCATTGGCGACTAATCCTCCTTTAATATAAATACTTCTATTAGAAGCCATTTTGAAAACGTTACCAGAGGAAATAGTTAATGTAGCTCCCGCGTTTATAGTTAAATCATTATCAAGCCATAAAGGCAGATCATAACTTTTTATACTTACATCAGTACTATAACTTCCGCCAATTAATCCGAGAGCGTTAATTTTACAATTCAAAATAGTAGTATTAGTAATTGTTGGATTAGCTCGAAGATCAAAAATTACAGGAAAAGGAATTGTATACATAGCAGTGCTGGCTGCAAAATAAATATCGCAATAGTTCAGAATACATTTAGCTGAGATTGCCGAAGACAGAA